>Ga0325411_1001010_pt1 | contig 30584 bp, 19 predicted proteins | sample PopdelMetagenome_13_FD_206181 | JGI IMG/M metagenome (GOLD analysis project Ga0325411, IMG submission 206181) | Populus deltoides microbial communities from Bellville, Georgia, United States - Xylem-PdIQD-R4 | ecosystem: Host-associated > Plants > Phyllosphere > Stem > Wood/Secondary xylem...
AGGACCACCCTGGCTGAACAGGATTCCTTGAAATTTATAGGGTAATTATTTGAGTAACTTGCCCTGGTCATATCTCATCAGGATTACCAACCAGGCAACCAGTGATACTCAATTGTTGAATCCTCCACGAGAGCTCATCCACATCTCTTCAGAATTCAATTGATTGTAGCAATTTGCATGCCACATTGGATTTGCGCTTTTGACAGTGCTGGGAAACGTAATAAATGCAAGAACCTTCCAGAAAACGGCATTCCATCTTGCAAATAGTTTGTTAGTTTACTGTAGTATAAAGTTGTGATCCCGCTAGTGGGAGTCCTTCATCGATGACGAGCAGCTTGGAACCAGGAAAACGGCTGGGATTCTCTCTGGGTACATTAGAGCAGCAAGGACCTCACATCGTGGTGGAGGATTGTGTAACCACCCTCTCAAATTGGGATTAGCAAATGAAACCAAGTTTTCAAGACAGATCTCTTGCAAAAGGTGCCCACGCCTCTTAATCAAAGAGGCAAAAAACTTGAAATTTTACTCGCCAGAGAAAAAAAACCCAACAGATATATAGAAGGTAACGCATGCATCACCAGGACGCCAAAGAAAAGAACCGGAATCTATAAGGAAATAAAAACTGTAATTGTTTGAAACCACCACAGGTGCCAAGAAGTGTATGCAGTCTTACTGGCAGAATAAACTTCCCCACACCAAGAACCACAAAAATATCATCACGGATAAAACGCCACTCAAATAATGGCAAGTCTTCATATAAGGGAAGGCCGCATCTAGTACGGAATGTTCCTGAAACGGGACCAATTCTCAAACCCACATGGAACCACTTGCTAAGCTACAACTATCAGCCGTCAACCTTGGGCATGCCTGCATGAAGCAGGGTACAATTTACTTCGGGCCAACGTCCTTGAGGGCGCAGATCTGCTCCTCCCCCATGGAGGACATCACAGTCACAACAAGATCTTTACCCTCGCCAAATCCATCCTTGATCTGCATAGCAAGGAAAAAACATCATTATCTAGATTCGGTAGTTCACAAATTATCCAAACTAGCTTCACTTGAAACAGGAGATATTTCAAATGGATGGAAAACAACAGCACAGAAACTGAAGCACATATGCAGAATTATGGGATGCAGAATTATGGGCTGCAGTTTTGTGTTCCGCAAGAGGGTGGCCAAATTTTGAAAATTGTTTTTTTTACTTAAAATTATTATTTTTTATATTTTTGAATTTTTTCAATGTGCTGATATTATAAAATAATTTTTTTTTTAAAAAAAAATTTATTTTAAACACCATAAGAATCAACTACCACTCTCCCAAACACCCCTGTATGGCCAGCACAAGACTTTTGCTGCATACCAAAACAGTTACAAAGCACAAAATATACATGCAGATTGGGCAATCATGATTTTTTTTTTTAAAAAAATCATTTAAAGGGCAAACAGCTGGAATCCTGAGAGGCAGCACAACCTTAATGCCTAATTGAATTCGTAAGGGGAAAACAAAATGTCCACTAACCTGAGAGAGGAGACTCTCATCAGTTGGGAGCCTCAGGTCATCCTTGGTATTGCCATTCTCAGTCAGCAAGCTCACCTGAAATTTTAAATGCAGATTAGACCCAAGTTCAACTAGCCTACGAAAAAATTCATACACGTAAAAGAGACCACGAAACATACAAATCCATCCTCTGAGATATCAATCAGCTGATAGTCAGTACGGGTGACATGGGGAACCTGCAATGCAATGGAAAGAGAGATTCAGATCATGAACAAGTTTCAGTGATACTTACTGAAAAATCACGTAAAACAAACTATACAAAAAAAAAATTGCATACATCACAGTTGTGGGAAGAAGGAACAATATCTTCAAGCTTTTTTCCATTGAAGATATCAATTGCAACAAAGTGGCATTTGGCATGGCCGTGCTTGCCAGTTTTAGAGGTAGAAACCTCCACAACCTGTGAAAGAAAATTAAAAGCATGTCCTCGTTAAGAATTGTTATAAAAAACCAATAAGAGGAATGAAAAGGAAAAGGACAATAGCATCTCTAAAGAACCAATAGGATGGTTAAAAAAATTATGATATAATGAATTACATACGACAAACAGCCCCTCAGATTTCAAAATAAATAGCAAAAAATGCAGCACGTTCCATGGCAAGATATCCAAATATAGCAGACAAAATAATTTCTATAGCCTATGAGCAGATTCCACAAACTCGTATTTATATTAATTAGCCCAACCATCCTAAAATCCTAGGTTCCTCAAATAATTTATTCTATCAAACTCAAATTAAAGTTCGATCATGTTGTTGGTTTTATGTTTTTTTTTTCCTTACAAAACTAACACCAGCAGTAGGGTTTCTGCCTGTGAATTTAATTTACCCAAGTTATTATTCGACAAAAAAACTTCAAATTTTCTTAACAGTTTAGTATCAGATCTAAATGATTTATTAATTTCCACGTTCGCTTGTAAAGTTCACTGCCGCTTCCAACACAGAACATAACTGACGATAAGGCTCCAAACCATTAAAAACACTATCGAAAAGAATCCAGATCAAAACAACACACACAAAAAAAATCCATTCCGATCCAGCATTCATATAAAAGGCATGCATGAATCTGAAACAGAACTAAACAAAAAATAAATCATAACAACACAAGAAAAATAAATAATCCATTCCCAACCAACATTCATATAAAAGGCGTGCATAAATCTGAAACAGAACTAAACAAAAAATAAATCATAACAACACAAGAAAAATAAATAATCCATTCCCAACCAACATTCATATAAAAGGCGTGCATAAATCTGAAACAGAATTAAACAATAAAATATGTATAAATCTGAAACAGAATTAAACAAAACAGAAGGAATACATACAGATCTAAAATAAAAGGGTAAAAAGAAGAGATCTAAAATAAGAGGGGGGAAATGAGATATATGAGGAAACTAGACCTTGCAAGGGCGATTCTTGATGACAATGTAACCGCTCTTGCGAATGGTACCAGCTTGTTGAGGGTAAGTTTTCGAAGCTCCCGCATCAGCTTTTGACTCGAAGTGCTGCTCCTCGTCAGACATGGCCGCGATTGATAAGAGAGTTGCAATCACAAAACAAACAAAATACAGATAGAGAAAGGATAGTGTGAAGAGCAACTGATTTATCAATTTGTGCTATTTATAGGGGATGCATTTTTAGATGAGTAGAAGGTTTTTAGGGTTTCTAAAGTTGTGATTTTTTGTTCCATGATAGCAGTGATTTTGGGCAAGCTTGTACCGTTGATTTAAGGGATTAACAGTTAAAAATGGGATATTTTGAACCATTGGATTTAAGTGATTGACAGATAGTACGGTGTGCTTGGGGTAATACTGTTTGGGATGGGTTGAGGTGTTTGCATTTGTTATCGCTACTGAGATTTGTTTGATTATAGAAAAGTTTTTAAAATTCAAATTTCTTATAATTTTTTACTTCAATACATTTATTTTTTATATTATTATTAAGGGATTTGATTTAAAAAGTGGTAATTTGTTTTTATACGGACACTAGTCCGCATTATACAACTTAATTTTTAAGTTTGCAAAATTCATCAAAATATAATTTTCAAGTCTTTTTATCCTAAACCGAGATTAATAGCCCGTATGATTAAATTATCACACGTTAATGCATGCACGCTTATTTTTTTATAAAAAAATAATAACAATTTAATTGACAAATTTATAATCACCTTGTTAATTTAAATATTTTTATCTTATTAATAGTTTTTTAAGCGGTTGAAATATAGAATTTAACTGAATATATAAAAAAAAAAGTCAAGGCGATATAAGTGTTTCCAAACAAGTCATGAAAATCAAGTTGCTTGTGTTTTATAAGATCATTTAATTCAATGACATTTAAAAAAATACAATTCTAATTTAATAATATGAAAACCAAACAAACTCAAGTGAATTTTTCAATAATAAGTTAATCTTTCAAATTCAAAACCCGTGAAATTTTAAACTTGAATTTAATAAAAAAATCCCAACTTGTAACTAATAATTTAACATTGAAAGATTAAATCGAGAAAAAAATTATAAACTCAAATCGTTTTGATATATTTTATGAAAATTTAATTTTTTTACATTTCTCATATTGTTTTGATATATTAATATAAAAAATATTAAAAAAATAAAAAAAAATATTATTTTAATATATTTTTAAAAACTATTAGCAAACTAAATCACAACCGTAAGCACTGCTGAGTAATAAAATTGGAACTTCAAATCTTTCCGAACACAACTAACAGCCATTTCGTTTCACCCTTCGCCTCACATAAAACAAATCATTCTTTCCCAGCATCCGAGTCCATTCGAAAACAGGGAGAGAAAAAGTTAAAGAGTCGAAAAAGGTCTTACAAGTTAGTACCCACAATTCAGCTGCATGACCGAAAGGTATCGAATTAAAGCTGGACAAAAGAACCATTGTATCGACTGGCATCTGTTACAGATACAACGAATTTTTACATAGTTTAATAAAAAAGCACCCGCTGTTTCTAAATTCTAAACTCAATCATTTTGCAGTCACAAATCATCAGCTCTAGATTTTAATGTTACAAGCATTACACCATGATTAGCTTTGGATTTCTCTGCAAGGAGAATTACCAAACCTTCAGTCAAGAAGCCAAGGAGATAAATCCGCTACACTTGCTCAAGAATGCGGTGCGCTATGTCAGGACATAAAAATATGGACGCCACAGTGTGAAAATGGTTTGGCCGTTTTGAACATTCTGAAATACAAACAAATGAAGGGATAAGGTGAATGACCACAACCAGCAATCGTAAATGAAATGATTATGCACTTTATCCTCCACATTTTGCAGGCTGGAACAAGCTCTTGAGAACGAAAGGGCTAAAGTAGTTCACAAAAAACAAAGGGAATTGACTTCCTTTATTAATATGTGGGCACCAACATGCCATCTAGTGTCACTGTTATAAGCAACTACGATAAAAATTGCAAAGCGGGTTTATTTCTAAATTGGATTTATTACCTTCTTTACCAAGCATACGAAAGCTCATTCCCTACTTGAATCTCCTGAAACTTCAGGAGAATATCCAATGTCGCTGCCATCCATTTTCTGAATAAATATTTGAGGGGGCACCTCCCTGTCATGGAAAAGTCACATTGATAAACATGCATGGACAAGCAATTTGATCAACAAACACATATGTGGTAATGCCATGCCACAATCAAATACGAGAACATTGTTTTGTGGTCAGGTCTCCTTGGATCATACGACGCAGATAAAGTGGAGTAGATATGAGAAGAAAAGACAAAAATATTCATAATTAAAAAACCAGATTAAAAAGTGGAGATTGTGAATAGATGCATCAAGATGTTTTGGAAAACCAAATGACAACAATGAAAACAAAGTAACCCAAGCATAATAGGTATGAAAGAAACACGATCACGATTTCTAGCATTAATATTTTAGAAGAGTATAGTAAAACAAAATCACAAAGCAGTTGGCTACAGGAGTGGCATACGTTTCATTAGCTTCTTGGTATGTGTAGCTTGATGCAACAGCCAAAAGTTGCCCCACATGGTTGTATGATAAGGATGCCACACTGTTTGGATATCTAGGAAACTAAAAACAAGACGAGAAATTAACCACTTTTAAAAGAAGTATGATTGAAAAAGAAATTATTGTGCAGTTAACTATTATACTCTGATCAGATGGAATATACCTCATGTAATTTTCTTTTACTTTGAGCATCCCATGCAGTAACGTAGCCTTCATTATCACCAGTGACAAAAGTACCACTGATGCTAAATCAGAAACATTCTTCAGTTTTAGTTTAGAGGTACACAACGGCAAACATTTGACTTGATTGTACTTACAGTGGATTGAATGCGATGTCATTAACTGATACTAGATGTGCTTTTCCATCCTTTGTCTTAGGGTGACACCGAAAAGTGTATCTGCAGTTCATTTTGAAATGCACAAGGCAAAATTATTAGTAAATTGTCCACATCAACATCTCAAATATGCAGATGCTCAGAAAACATAGAAAGGAACACACCAAACATACACACACACACACACACACACACACACACACACACACACACACATATATATATGATGAATACCAGCTCAAATACTTTGTTCTGCAGCATGAAAGCAAACACGTATCACAATGATCAAATTGAAATATCCAGGGCACTAAGAGCAAGATTGCAACTTTGAGAACAAATTATGGAACTTGCAGTTGATATCATCACTAATGGAGAAACTATATACTACTTGCATTAAAATTGTATTCCATGATGAAGGATTAGTATCTCAACGTCAGTAACTTAAATCCAACTTCTTAAGAGGAGTAGTGAAACCATAGAAGTATATCTAGTCTAGTGCACATGCATGTGAAAAAACAAAAGAAAAATAAGGGCTAAGTCTCTTTGCTCTAAAAGATTTAGAACTCAATAACCAATAGGATGCAATTCCATTCTGCTTGTCAAGTTCTAGCTTAGTAACATAGTTGGAAATATCCTATGATCTCCAGGATGCCTCATGTATTATAGAACTCGTCGCATTTGCAGAATTGTCCTTGACCTTGATCCCAAGATAGGATGATAAGAATGTGGAATGGCATTAAATTCAGTCTTGGTTAAAAGTAAAAGGAAAGTGTGTTGACATTCTGAGGATCTGCACTGTGAATAACTTTAGCAGTGGGGCGAAAAAAAACACAAATACCTCTAGCAAAACAAAGAATCCAAAGATTAACAATAATTGGAAATGCACTAGAAATTTGAGATCTTCAACAAATGAAGCATGCTTGAAGAAATATATGCAAAAGAATGACCTGATGGAATTTAAATTTAATGGATTTGAGATCTCTACGGCTACCCGTCCATCTATTGATCCAATTGCATATCCTGCAAGAAAAAAAATCCTATTTCAAAAGATTGAGAGGGAGAGGGGATGAGAAGGAAAAAAAGGGAATATAATGCCTTTTAAAATGGTTATGGGATGATTTAAACCTTCTTGCCATGCCAATATATATATATATAACCACACACTTGATATATATGATAGTAAAACAATTACAGTTTGGTTGATTCACTTTTAAGGAATCATTATGTTCTAATAATAATGACATTCCCCTCAAAGGAAGTTTTCTACCAGAAACTACATGCTGAAAAATACAAAGCTCACACTATCAGTATCTTAGTACCTCTGGTATATGAAGTTGAAGCAACACATCTTATCCCTACATCCATAGATGATTCTTTTAAATCAACTGCTCTTTCAAAGTTCCGCAAGTCATATATATTTACCGCTGCTCCAACAGCTACCATCAAATCAAACCCAGAGACAGAGATGGACTCAATTTCTGCATCTAGATTTCTGAAGAGTGTAAGAGGATTTGCCAAGCGGACATCCCAAGACATTATCTTCTTGTCCAAACCAGCTGAAATTACTTGACCTATAACAGTCGAATAGAAAAGAATCATCAGAAACTCTGTCAGCAATGGGGCAGCAAGGAAATAGCATATCCATGAGCAAATAGGGGGAAAATGGACTCTTCATATGTCTTAGAGCCCATCTTCTACAACCATATATGTTGCATTGCCAATCATACATACCATAATGTTACAAATTATGATGCAAAGAACAGAAACCCTAACCTTTAAAAAGAAATCAAAAGGATGGAATGCAAGATCTCTAGATTCTACAAGGTGGATGGATGGTAAAATCCCCAATGAAAATGCATGCAAAGGTCTTATTTTTGGTTGCTTCGACTTGGTTGTCTGATATTCACCCTATTTGTGTATAGTTCCAACATGTTAACTAGATATATGACTGATCATATTCTGCAAACAGTTGACGGGATTTAATAGTGCTCCGTAGAAATATAAAGATCTCCAACAAAAAAAATATAATGTTAGGTTGAGCACACATATCTCGTCGTCTTGCAGAAAATTACAAAAATAGAAGGCAATATGTGTCAAATCCAAAGTTAAATTCGTGTGAGCATGGTACAAGTAGCTTACATGTTTCAATAGAGTATCCCACACATGCTGCTATATCCTGATGATTTCCAATAGCATCATTAGTTCCTGAATGCAAGTCATACCTAGAAAAATTTGCCCCAAAAATAGTCAAGATATAATGCATGAAAACCATGGCATACCACCTCAAACTACAAAAATAAGTAAAACCACGATTACAATCCAAAGATTTTCTCTCTAATAAAACCATGGTAAGCAAAAGCATAATCAAGCAAATTAGCCCAACTACAAAAATAACCAAAATCACTGCACGAAAAAACGCCAGCAATGTGTACCAAAAGTTAAAAGAAACCTTTCAACAACGTAGGCTACTGAAATGCTAAGCATGTTATGGTCATTGTATTGGAAGCAATTATTCAGTCGGAGTTAACAATGACACAAATTGATCCATATCAGAATAAAGAAAGATAAAAATGTAGGAAATACAACGAAACTGAAGCTGGGTTTTACTTTTAGAGTTCAAGTTGTTTTAACAACAACAAACCTTATAATGGAACCGTCAGAGGCAGCTGTAAAAGCCACAGACTCAGTCTGGAAACAACAATCGAGAAGCGCAGCTTGTGAGGGAGCAGGAGCTTCTAATCTGAGCAGAGAGCTATCCACATCGTATAATCGAAGTTTCTGCACAATCAAATCACATAAAAATAAATGAAGCAATTTTGAAGGGGAGTAATAAATAAATAAATAAAATAAGCGGGTACTGACGGAATCCCAAGAAGAAACGAGGAGATTATTGGATTGAGGGGCGAATTGGACCCTGGAAAGTGCATCTCCGATCGGGTTTTCAAAATTTAAACACTCGCCGTTCATTTGGGGGTATATATATATAAAGGAGGTGTTTGAAAGTCAAAAGAAACAAGAGGGAGAAAAGGAAACCTATGTGTGGTTGGTTATTGTGATGTGTTGGTGATAACAGAAGCAATGTGCTTTTAGTCTTAAATTAATTAATTTGCCTAAATAAAGGAAACCATAGTATGGAAGGAGGGGAAGTGGAGAAGAAGAAAAATGCTTATCCAAGGGAAGTACACAACCAACTGGAATTGTCTTGTTTTTACTCGTGGTGTCCAAGATGTCACCTGAAATTGTTATAATTATGATAATTTGTTTACTAACAAGTGTGCATGATTGGCACTGGAATTTGGGCATACTTTTAACGGACAAGCACACCAACCACCTTCAACGTTTCCGATCCATCAACCTCCATTTTGTGAACCTGAAGCAAAAGCTGTCCTCTCCCATGCCCTGAGGAATGAGAGGAATGAGGATGTGAGGAGATGGCGGCAATATATCTTTCAGTATCTGGAATGGCCTGGACAATCTCATTGGGATCCCCTGAGATTTCCCTAAATCTCAGATGGGGACTAACCATTTTCAAATTAAACCAAACCCAAAGAGAGACTTCAACAAATGTCACAAACACATTAAAAAGACATAATACGATACATGGAAGAAAAACATAATAAAGGGATATACGAGTTGGTTTGTGTTGTCGTGTAAACTGATTCACTGGCAAAGGACTAGAAATTTAATCAACATCACAAACAATCATCAAATCATTTCCATTGCTCAAATCACCAACCAGCACACCACAGGCTACCTTCTGATGATAGTGAAACATACGAGTACAGATGCACACACAGTAAACCTAAAATGATTCTAAGATGATAGTGAAACACCAACCAGCACACCACAGGCTACCTTCTGATGATAGTGAAACATACAAGTACAGATGCACACACAGTAAACCTAAAATGATTCTAAGATGCCAATTCACATGCTCCAGTGTCATTAAGCCAAACATCCAAATCGAAGAGAGTTCAAAATGAGCAAAATCTTCAACCACTCAAAAGTAGTTTCATATATACAGAGTGAGATTATCTTTGCGGCTAAAGATCCAAATATGAAAAAGAAAAACGTTTGATACTAGCCAAATCCTCCTTTGTTTTCCTCTTAATCTTAGAACCGTGTTCTTTCATCTGGGAGGTAGAAATCAAAACGAACATCAACAGAACCAGAATTTTCTCCAGTATCGTTGTACTCAATGTTTGTTATTGATCCACTCTCTTCTTCCTGATATCCTGGCTTCACCCGCCGTACAGGCACCGTCACAGAGTACACAGTCCCAAGATCTGTATCAGTTGTGACGCTCAGCTGAACTTTATCCTGTGATTCTATCTCCACAAATTCTGATAGAGCATGCACAATGTTGTTCACAATTTTCCGCTTTGCCTCATCACTAACTGCACATCTGTCAGAGAAGAGAATCATCTTCAAACGCTGTTTGGCAATCCTTGCATTTGAGCTCTTTCTTTGTGTTGGTGAAGGGAATATTATCCTCCAAGCCAAGTTTAAACGCTCAAATAAGCTCATATTTATGGCACTTAAAAGCAACCTTTCAGCTTCTTGATTAATAGCAGTTGAGGACAGTTGATATTCTTCAGCAATTCCAGCAGATCGTTTAAAGTGACCATGCATTTTACGGCTGTCAAACACGCCACCAGGCCACTTGAGCATGTTTTGAGAAGTGCCACATCCTCCATTGAGGAAACCAAGGAACTCAACCTATACATTAGAGAACAAAAGACCTAACTGCAGTGAGACATACAACAAAACAGATGCCAAATTCTGCTAGCCAAAATATTTCAATACTAAAAATACATAGGTGTGAAAAAACAGAGCAAAAGATTTTCTGCTAACTAAAGTAGATTCCACAAACGAATATCATAACAACTATCTGCATAGCATTTGGTCATCCTGCATCCATGCTGTTTCATTTTACTGAATGTGGCATGGTTTACATATATATTAACCAAGTCTTTGTTTTTCTCCTAAGTAAATGCAGAATTAGTACATACACCCTCAACTTTAAACAACCCAGCACTCCAAATTTATTTTTTCTCACTGCTGTGTCTCAACTCTTCAAAATCAACCAATAAGTCTTTCATCATATTCCTATTAACAAGGTGTTCATGTAACACCATCTGCTGCCATGCATCCACATCAACCAAATTAAAAGCACAAAACACAGCATAATCTAGTTATATATATATATAGAGTGAGATTGAAATAAACAGAAAATAATTGTGATAGAGGCAAAGTAAATTTTATCACTTGAAACCCGTTTAATTTATTATTGTTTTCTCTATTTCTAAAAGTTTGTGATATTGGGCCACTCCCATTGCTGAGAAATTTGCAGTTTAAATGCCTCTCAATTCTGCAGTCCAAGAAATTATGTGTGGAAAGATCAAAAGTTAACACAATTCAACGTATCCACAGCATTGGACAAATGTTTCTTAAAGTTTAAAACAAGAAATGCTCAACCTTAGAGTATCTAAAGCCAGGATATGAAACCTGTATAAGAACTCATGCCAACAATTTCACTTCACTACAATCCGGTTTCAGAATACATCAGTGTGCCAAATACATTACGGCAAGCAACTTTCTTAACCATCGATTTTGTAAAAGATTCTTTTCTCCTACTTTATTGTTAACCACTGCATAAAGATTTAAAACATTTCAGATAATATGTAGATATGACACATGATCTCATATGGACTGAACTCTATACTCTATAGGCCAAATAACTATGAACCCAGATCACCAAATGAAACAAGTAATGATACCCATGACTTACCATCCATAGCCAATTAAAAATAACATTTGCATGCCCCCGTTTTAGTAGCAAAAAGCCAGTCTTCCGTCAAAAATAACCCAAAACCCCAATTCTCCCCCATTTCATTTCCCTTTGCATTTCTCAAATTCCTTAACCAAACAGGTAAATTGGCATAGTATAGGAAGAACAACAGAAAACACACAAGAAAATAGAGATAATTTAACAAGGTAACAGGGTAGAGGAGTAGAGACCTTGGAATTTGAGGGAGGCAAAGAACATCGAGGAGGGTGTTTAGAGTAAGAGGCCAGTGTTGCCGAGACCCTCAGATCTCCTGATATCGCCATTTTCAATTGCTGCAACCTCTCTTTCTCTCTCTCTCTCGCTCAGGCGCTCACACGCGTACACTCTCACTGCTCTTTTTCTGCTGGCGGAGTGGCAATCCTGATTCTCACGCTGCCTTCCACAGAAGCAGTCCTGGGGTGATATTTGGCCTCTTCCAACGACAGCGTTTTTGTTTGGTTTGGCTTGCAATTATTTTGTTGCTGATGACCCAAAAGCTACTTTTTTATGATTACAATTTAAAAATAATCATATATTTACTTAAAATTATAGTTAAAAATATCGGTGAATAGAAAGCAGTTTAACAGTGTTTGTTTAAAATCATTGTAGATAATGTAATAACTAAAAAGAACATGGAGTAATTTCATAGCTTCAAAATTATAAGAAATATATGATTATTAATATATAAAAAATATAGCAAAATAATATTAAGTTGCTAGTTTAACAAAAAAAAAAATACTAATAATAAATGTATAAATTACAAAGTTGGTAAGTAAGAATATAAGCATTATTGTTATCTATCCATATTATAAATTATAAATTAGTTTTGTTGTTTTATTAAACTACAATCTCATCACGAAAAATCATTGATAGCATGTGATATATATATATATATATATTAAAATTTCCATGGCAATAAATCATGATCATGTTGAGATTTTTTAAATTAAAAATACATTAATTTCCATCCATTTTAAATGTCATGTAACTATCACACTCCTTTTTTTTCAAAATCACTATTCGTGCAATCTCAACCTTTTATAATGAAACATAAAATCATCATACCGTTTATTTAATTTACTTTTCATTCTCACCAAATTTGATCTTTTTACCGTTTTGATCTCTCAAAAACAAAATATTTAAGGTGTTTTAGTATTTTCATATGACTTGTTAGTTATTAAAGAATTAACTAGGATATAAATGTGTTTTTTCTAATTTTTAAAATATGATAAAATAATAAAATTATCTTCAAAATCAAAGCTTTGAAAACTAGCACACAAGGATATCTATATCTTTTTTATTTTTTGTAATAAAATAACAAGATCACCATTTAAATAAAAAAAAATCAAACCTTGCATTCAAAAGCCTTTTGATATTTCCATTCTATTTTTTTTATCTTGTTATTCCTAATTCAACTATCAATGTGATCTTTTAATGATGATTGATTGAATTTTAAATGGAAAAAGTTGTGGACACGTGTCCGTGCATTTTGGGAGAGTATATGCCTATATGATGTCTCTTAGTGGCAAAAAATACTGAGCATTTTCGGTTCGGCCTGGCCTGATTTTGAATCAAAATAAACAACTATACCAAATTATTTTTTTTAATTTTTTGAACCGAACTGAATCAAAAACCGGTTCAAACCGATTAATTTCGGTTCAATTCAGTTTTTTTCCTTTCCAAACCAGTTCAGACCCAATGGTCCTCTACCAACACTAGTAATATTCCTCCCTCTGTTTTGGTTCACTGACCAGGTCTAATGTGGCTTTTGAGAAAACAATACTTCAGTCCCCAAAATGTTGTTTTGCCCTCCCCAAACACCCTGCTGCTGCATCACTTGTCATCTAAAATGCTGAAATTTGAATAAAAAACAAGCAGAGCATAGCCCTCAATTAGTAATCAGAAAAGTAGAAACCTTTCTTCAATCTTTAAAAAAAATAAGTGAAAGTACAATAATGTACTGTTTGACAAATTATCTGAGATGCCTGCAACTTTTGGTAAGCAAGCAGTCCTGTTGGTGGAGACTAACGTCAGAGGTGGGATTTTTTAACGGAATAGAGAATGGAGAGGGTTTTCTTGGTGGATCTGATAGTCCTCTATTTGGCTGTTAGTAGAGCCAACCACAAACTCAACAGGAGAACTAAGATCCGAAGAAAACCCAAAGGAACCAAATCCATAAGATCAAATCAAAGCAGATAGTAGAGGGAAGGGAGAAAAATCAAAACAGAGTAGAGAGTAAAGGGACGAGAGAAAAAAGAGAGTAAAATGAGACAGAATGAGATATGCAGAGAAGGGAGGGGAAGGGAGGGGGGCGGCTAAGGGGTGAATGTTGCTTTAGGGTTAGAAAACATTCCTTTTATAGCTGTTTTTTTTTTTTAAGTGTTGGATAGTTGAATCGGTTCGGTTCAATTGGTTTCAGACTTTAGAAACCGAAACCGAACTGAACCGGATTTTTTTTGTGATTTTTTAATCAGTTAATTCGGGTTTTTTTTCAGTTCAATTTTTTTTATTATTTTTTTTTCTGGTTTTCTTGATTTATCGATTTTTTTGTTCACCCCTACTTCTACTAAGCTTCCTCACATCCTATTTTTTGTTAATGCAATGGATGTTGATGACGACGGGATAGTTTATTATTGGTGAGGTTTTTTTTTTCTTGTTAAAATTATAGTTTAATTTTTTTTTGTTATTGATAATTCAATTTTAATTTTAATTTTAATTTTTTAATTTTTAATTTTCATTGTTAATATTTTTTTTATAAAAATTTTATCTGTGTTAAATCTCATAATCTAATCACAACTTGTCACATGTTATTTTTTTTAATTTAATCATTATTTTTTTATTTTTTGTTGTTTTTTCTGTAAAATTTTTATTAATTATTAATTTTACTATTCAATTCAAAATCATGGTTATTATTTTGAGTTTTTTTGCTTTTTTGTTAATTTTTTATTTTAATTTCATTCTCTTATTAAAAATTTATAACTGTTTTCTAATTTATTTTTAATTTTTATTTTTTTATTATGAATCGTTTAATTTTTATGACTTAAGATAAGAGTTTGACAAGTTAACATGGATTAACCCGTCATTTATTGTTCAAGTTACATATTTATTATATTAACTAGATTCAAATTAATTATTTTTATTTTTTAATTTAATTTCATTATTTTATATTTAATCAATTGAAAATTTAACATCTTTTTTTTTTTATTCTAAGTTATCGTACTTTTTTTTAATTTCAAGTTATCATAATTCTTTTAATTCTCGCTCGTTTATCGTTGTCTATTTTTTTCCATATAATTCAAAGAAAACTAGCTTTTTACACCCATCACGGCTATAACATGAACCACAGTTTTTTTTAATAACACGATGACGACATCTAAATATAATTCAATAAAATAACAACACAGACACGGTGGAGCATTGCCCATGTATAGTATGTTAAAAAAAGCGCAATACTTGTTGACAAACAAGAGAAGTGGAGAAGTGGTGGCGCAGCCACAGCCAAGAAACGGGGAAGACAAGAAGAGGGCATGGATCGCATCATAGTCTTTTACTTCCCAAGCTAAAAAAAAAAAAAACTGCTAGCCCTAAAAAAACTTTCCTTTCCAAAGTGAATGGGCAGCAGGTGGAGAGCTACTGCTTCTCTTCTCCTTAACCACATAACCACAAAAGCTTTTAAATTTCTTTCACCTAATCTTCCCAGACCTATTTATCACTCACACCCTTTAACCCAAACTGTTTGTGGCTTCAAATTCAGGTCATTTTCTGCAATCCCTTCTCGGGTTTCGGTTTACAGTAATGAAATTGAATCTGGGTCTCATGATTTGGCTATTAATTATGATCTGGGACCTAAAGAAGATGAAGAATCTGGAAAGATCCCTGTTAAAGCATACTTCCTTTGTACCAGGTCTGCCACTTCAATTTTTTTCCTTTGCTTTTCTTTTCCTTAATGGGTTTCGTTTGTTCTGTGTTTTTTGAAATGTGTATTTTTGCTGTAGGGTTTTATGCGTATTTAATTAATTATTTTTTGGGTGGTTTTCTATTGACTCAAATTGGTGGGTTATTGTGTTTGCATGCATAATTTGAGCAACTTCTTTTGAAGGATTTTCTTTTCTCTTGCCGAGTGACCTTTTTGACGCTAGTAAAATGTTGTCGAGATGGAGACAGTGTTTGTTGTATTGGCTGTTTGCTCATTAAAAGGTGACGATTTTAATTATTTACGTTTACTTTTGCTGGCATTTATTCTTTTAATGCAAGAGTCTTTCTTCTGTTCGTTTCGTGCTGTCTTCTCCATGCTCTGTGTTTTCCTTTTTCTACCTTTGTGGTTCTGTTTTTTTCCCCTTGATGGTTTGGTTTTATCAGATTCATGGTTTTGGCAGTATTAATTTGAAGAGCATGCAAGCAGAGAATTTAAGCTATGTTGTTCCTCCTACCTCTCGCTCAACGAATTATGTTGTCCTCAAATTTTTCGATTTCTCTTCAGATATTAGTGTAAGATGATTGAAAACAATTATATCTTTTTTTTTGTGACATTTTCCTACTTTGTTTGTGATTTTTTGAGCTTTGTAATTGTTCCAAACATCCTACCTCCTTGCGCATATGGATAAAATTCGTGGGGATCATGTATGCTTAAGATCAGATCCTGATTCCAGCAAAAAAACCTTTCATTTTTGTAGTTTTCAAGGTGATTGGTTTGACTGTCATCTTATAACATGTGACTTTTAATTCAGGCACTTGGAATAAGAGAGTATATCAGCTGCCGCTACATGGTTGTATTCCAATATGGATCTGCTGTTCTATTTAATATTGAGGATCCTGAAGTTGAAAGGTACCTGGAAATGGTAAGGAGGCATACTTCTGGATTGCTCTCCGAGATGAGGAAAGATGGTACATTTCTCTGAGAAGATCCTATATCTTGTTTTATTCGAACAGGAAACTTGGTTCATTTGTCCTGTTTAGTAGATATATTTAACATCTTGTGATTTTGTGCAAACATTTTTTTTTGTGCTTTAATGATTGAGATGAGGATTGCGTTTAGGACAGTTACCATAATCTATATAACCAATGCCAACTAGTTTTGGACTGGGGCTGGTTGAGTTGAGTTGAACTCTCATGGTTTTATTTTTCTCTCAGTTTTTCCAAATTTGAGTCGGCCCCATAATTTGTTCTTTAACCACTTGAACTTGATAAGTTTTGAATACATGAATGATTTTCTTGTTTTGACCTTGATTTCGTCTTTTATTAGATTATGCCATAAAAGAGAAACCACTTTTGGATGAGGATATGAAGGGAGGCCTCGATTACATTGTCCTCAAAACTTTAGACACTGATAGTATTCGCATTATTGGAAGTGTGCTTGGGCAAAGTATTGCTTTGGACTATTTTGTTTCACAGGTAATATCATGTTCAAATACTTTATTTATGGTGCAATATTGAAACCTATGTATGAGAAGAAGGCATTAAATTCTCCTTGAATCATAATACACTTTGGCAGGTTTCAAATATTGAAGCTTTAATCATTTTGATGTCAGGATTCAACTTCTGGCACATTTTTATTTATTATCGAAAAATGGCTAGCACAATATGAAACAGGATGCCATTTTTTTCGGAAGTTTAAATAGAATGTGAACTGTTAATCTTCTCTCTCTCTCTCTCTAAGGTTGATGGAATGGTTGAAGAGTTTGCTGGCATAAATCGTGCAATGGAAAAAACTGGGACTTTCTCAATGGATAGGAAAAAGCTCCTTCAACTTGTTGGGAAGGCTAATTCAAATCTAGCTGATGTGATTCTTAAAGTTGGTCTTTTTGAGAGGTAATCCATTGTTACTATTGCTTGTTTAATTTCTCTTTGCATATGATAGATTCAAATGGTCTCTTTCACGTATTCTATGATCGAATTTCCATTTTAGATGTAAAACCATGTGCTTTTAGGAAATTTCAGTAAGATCATATCGTTAAGCATGCAGTGAAGAACCTTTTAGGTTTTGGTGACATTTCTCTACCTTTGTCAGTCTATAAGAAGCTCATGGTAATAAGCCAACTGATTGAAGCATGAAAAACTTAACGAGCAAGAAACATTTTAAAAAAAGAATTTTCTTTTTCTTGGGTAGGGTTGTCGGAAATTTTTGGAAATGCACCCTGCATCTGAATAAATTTGCTTATCTTAGAGGATTTCTGCATGGGATCCATTGGTTGTTGCTTCAGACAATGATGATTCCATGGAGCATATAAACTATTGATGTTCTTTAGTCCTGTTCCGTAAGTTGGCCTTAACATCCTTGTCAGACTAGTCTGGTATTATGAGAGTGATTGTGCACGTGCTTCAGCCTTGTTTGATTCCATGGAGCATATAAACTATTGATGTTCTTTAGTTCTGTTCAATAAGTTGGCCTGAACTTCCTTGTCAAACTAGTCTGTTATTATGAGAGTGATTGGGTGTTTGATTCAGCCTTGTTAGATTTTTCAGTTCCTCACAGAATCTCATTTTAGCTTATTAAAATTGTAGACTCCTTTTTCTAAGAAGAAGTGTTAAGGCAAGCCTCACTTAGAAAAGACAGCAATTACAGGTCAACAAGAACGAAATTGTAAAATTGAAAAGCTCAATATATGCTGTGATCTTTTAATGTGCATTTTGCAGCCTTTACCAACTCTGTTCTTTCACTGTCCAGATCTGAAATTGCTTGGAGGGATGCAAAATATGCTCAAATATATGAGTACCTCAGGGAGGAGTATGAAGTTACTCAACGCTTTGGAAATTTGGATTTCAAATTAAAATTTGTAGAGGTATGTGTCTGCTTTTATTGGACCTATAAATGAATATAATGGCTTTTGGTTATTACTGAATTTTAGACAGTTACTTGTATGGTTATTTTAGTGATAGTGTTCATAGAGATTTAGGCTTGAAAGAGCTGATAATCTGTGGTGCTTGCTGGAGGAAGCACTTGCATGAATTAGAGGATGCTTGAAATATTTCACAAAATGTAGAAATTTAAACAAGCAGACATCTTTAGAGAGAGTAAACAGTTGATTGATTTGTAGTGTGTTTCAGGATTTTTTCAGGTTTCGTCCTAAATATTAGAGTTGGACTGGAAGTAGTAGATCAGAGACTTCATTTTCAATTGCTCGATAATCTCCATGAGCACAACTCCCACATTTCACTTTTCAGAATCTGTCGTGATAGTTATTGTGATATATTTATCTGGAGCTGCTCTCTCACCCCATTTCTCTCCTCTTGCAGCACAACATTCATTTCCTTCAAGAAGTTATCCAAAACAGACGATCTGATCTTTTGGAATGGTGCATTATATTCCTGCTGAGCATAGAGAATATTATATCAATATATGAGATAGTTCAAGGATGAAGTGCAGATACATCACTGATTTGATAGACCCTAGGCATACGAGAAAAGCTGGGATCACCAGATGGAGTGACAAGTTAACAATTCAATCTTTTATAGAGAAGATCAATTCTTCAATATTTTTCTGTGATACATGATATTATTTTTGCAGTATAGCGTGAGAATTCCTGGTGTCCATTTTGTACGATCACTTTTACCAATAGAAAATTCCGAAGCCAAAGGCAACCTTTTCAACTGCCGGCATGTCTCTGTGTTAACAGTTATGTGCATAACATGTTTGAATGCTTAGTGTTTCTCTTTCCAAGATGAAAGGTCAATACAGAAGCAGGTTCACTGTATCGAAAGTTCAGCATTGTATTTTTATGATTGCACAGGTGGCAATGCTGCGCATAGAACTTCAGACCGTAAATGGAGGCCGGTTGTGCATGTATAAGTCCACATCAACCGTCCTGATATCCTCAAAAGCAAATGTCTGCCTTTTGCTATGACAGCACCGCTTTTCTGCCATGTCAAAACTGTTTCATTTTTTTTTTACACCAGCTCTGAGAGTGTATTCAATGATGAATTGTGGAATATCTGTTTTCTCTTTGTGGATTATTTATGTCAACTGAAACGACGTGGTGACATTTGTTAGTAGTTTTGACAAGTTGCCAGCACGATTGGATCTCAATTTGTCCGTGGAGAAGCAGGACGTTGTTTTATTTTGTGGTTTCCATACATGGATGGCTCTCAACGATCCTTCTTCCACCAAATGCACGAACGCAAAAACGCTAATAATGGTGAGTGCAAAACCGCAAACTCATTGAATTGCGTAATATAGAGGCAATTGGATTTCGAAAATTACATCCATAGCAAGAGATTTTTCTGTTGTGACTACAAAGCACGTGCTATGCTTAATGTGCTAAAAAATTACTAAAAAACGAACATTAACCATTGATGAAGATGATAATATTCCATATCCCCGGTTCAAAATTCCTCTACCCTGATAGCAGTCTGTGGCACATCATATGCAATTCTAGGCCTAGACTTCTTGACACCAGCTGTAAACCACACCTTATCAGACTTGAAGCCCTCCACTGCCACGCTTGTAACCTTAACCCATACTAGTACCTTTGTCTTCATTCCCTCTATAACCGTGAGCTTTCCCCTCACAAGGATTGCCTTTACTCGAGTTGCATACCTAATTACAGAAGAGTCCTTGAAGCTGATCTCACATGCAGAAGGCAAGTACACAATCAGCTTGGCCTTTGTTTCGTCGAATTCATAACAGGTTATGTTCTGGGGGAAGAGACCCGGTGGCAAGTTGTATTCTCGGAGGAGATCAGGCAAGCTTTTTAGTGGCTTTCCTACAGAAAGAAGCAGCATAAATGTAAGCATCTGGTATACGGGACATGGCTTCGAAAATGAAAGAATCTTTCAAAAAATGTTGTCCTTGTTAACAAACCCAAATTAATTAATCACAAGTAAATTGAAGAAATGAAGCCCTGAATTGCTTTTAAATAGTTTCAGGAGCCCAATTCTAGGATCAAAATGGAAATATCCATAGGAATAACACATTAAAGATGAGAAAGAGGTGGTAAAACATTCACTAAAGTGTGTGATGTGTAGAGCAATTTAGTACAAAAGCAACGGGTCGAAAGAATTCGAACAGGGAAAACAATATGGGCATCAGAATGAGGAAAATGTATCATTGTTGACCCAATCTCTTGGTTATTTATAAAACTTTCTTTGAAAAAGCAAAACAACAATCACCAAATGGAGCCAGTGGCATACAAATGATGAAAGATTCCGCCTTCAGAACATTATTACAGAGTTCTAATCTACATACGACAGCATGTTATCATCTCAATTGCATCGCAACAGCTATGCAGATAAATGAATGCAATACCTTGTATGTAATGAAATCAGGGATGAGGAAGAAAACGAATATCAAAGACGTTGAAAGAAAAATCCAGTGGCATGTTAAATATCATTGTTGCACAAATACAGACATGGTTCATAATCAATCATTTCCTTAGATAATCAAAGTAGATAACACATCATCCCTACCTTTCAGCTTGTTGAAAACCCATTTTGCCTTCTCTTCAACAGTAGTTGAGAAAGTCTGCAACCACAAGCAAGCGTGAATTTACTCTACGTACAAAACATATTTCACAGCAAAGCAAAATTACCCTATATGTAAAAGAAACTTCAATTGACAAGACAAGAGTTATATGTGAAATCCTAAAATTCCTTTCTAACAGGTAAGTTTCAACTTCCATTGATTCAAACACAACAATTTCAAACAAGAAACTCAAACTGTGTCTCCTTCAATTCATATCTTCTCCTTTTATTTTCTTCAAGTAAATCCCAGAAAAAAGAAGCTTAAAACGTAACATTTTAAGTTTTTGAAACCCTTAGATCCAATACAAAGTAAAAAAAAAATAGCATTTCCATTCACACACAATATTCCCACCACGGCACAATCGTTTACTAATTGAAAAACCCATCTCCGAATGGACTCCTATTTCCATGAAAATCAACAGATCCATTTAAAATTAGCACAAATCATAAAATGGGCATCTTCCGATCAACCCACATTACACCAAAATCACCCAAAACAGAAGGCATACTGAATAAGGGTATGGACAAGGCAAGAGAAGACAGGAAGAGACAAGAACCATCATTAAACAAACATAAAGTAAAAGAAGAAGAAGAAGAATAGACTACAGAGTACAGCCATAATTACATTGAGGTCTTCAGTAATGTTAGAGAACTCTTCTTTTGCTTTCTTTGAGATCCATAAGCTCCCAACTTTCAAGCTATTCACTTTTGTTAATGCTCTCTCCATTGCCCTTCTCTCTCTCTCTCTCTCTCTCTCTCTCTCTCTCTCTCTCTCTCGTACTAAGCACTCACTCTCCCTGTTGTTGAGACTTGAGAATTGTGTGAGAGAGAGAGGGGTGTGAAAAACTGGAAATAGCAAAAAGGAAAGGAGAGGGATCACTTTTCTGGCTAAAATCTGAAAGCAAAGGGACAGACCAAAAAGAAAATAAAGGCAGCTTCACACTTGAAAAAAAGCGGCGCCTCACAGTTCTCGAGGCACCTTGTTTTCAATTTTAATTGAGGGTGTTTCTGTAAATTTGAGGAAAGGGGTGAGGTTCTGCTCTCCCTGTTTTTCTGTATTTTTTTTTCGTTGTTGAGTGCGTGCTTGTGTGTTTGCATGAATACGAACATATCAAATTAAATATCTTTCAAGCTCTACAAGCTAAACTTTTTATTTAAATTTTTCAAAGATAGATTTCCTAACGCTAAAACTCAGATGTAGATTCTTAAGTCATTTACAGCAGGCATCAAAACTTCTCAGTGTGTAATTTCGATTTCAATGGCAGAATTTGCCACCCAGTTTCGCATTGGATTACAAAGCATACAGTTCATAATTTACAACGACAGATACAGCATGCCAGAAAATACATAGAAGTTACAATCGAATCTTTCTTCCATGCAAAGTCAGGCAAAATGTTTGAAAGCAAAAAATCAGCCAAATTTTGGTATGCTTCTAAAACAAGGCTGACAATAAAAGGAAGAATCACTGAATTTGCCATACAGAGTGTGGTAAAATGCAGATAACAGGGGCCCTAATACTATGAAGGAAACTGCCTACTAAACTGTTAGAAATGACGTTGATTGATACCCTGTAGCAAATACTGATGAGAAGTCTTCAAATTTTTATCTCTCATCGGCTGCTTCATGTCCACGCATCTGTTTATACCAGACAATTTAAAAAAGCAATGGAACATGGTGGGCCTAAACCCACGATTTTTCCAGCTCATAAGTCGACAATGACAACTTTCTTTTCGGCAAAATCATTCCAATGAGAGATGATGCCATGCAGTTTACCTCTTGCGGGGTCACCAGGCAGTACTTCATCAGTGGCAGTGTCCTTGTTGTTTAAGAGCTAGCGAAGAAAACTTATAGCAACGAAAGATGGACAATAACATATAACAAAATATTAGAAATTTATAATTATCCAAAGCTGTCTGCAAATGAAGTCTTAAAAAGGAAGAAGCATACATGACCTGGCATTAGTCCAGCCTTCTCAACAAATATTAGGAAAGGCGGTGCAGATGGACTAATCTGCCCAAGGGTCGCCCATAAACTTCTTTAACTTGCCCTTTGGAGCAAAGGCACATCAATAATAGCAACATCCTTGATGTGCCAAAACATACTTTTTGTCATCTTGATTCATAATTATACCAAGAATCATACCACCTTTTTTATATACATTTATGGTTCGGAATGAATGTTCTCAAGTTTGGTCTCTGATCTACGTGACATCTTTATTGAATTTTGAACTTTTATCAACAGAAAAGATATTTGATTGTTTGTTTCTCTTCTCTTGGAATTTTGGCGCGTTATCTTCTATCTTTCCTTCCTTTGTTTTCTTTTTAGATGCAAATGGATTTCAAACATATTCATATCTGGTTCATAAGGTTTAAAATTCAATTTGATGCTACCACAAACAGAGAGTTTGATGGCGCTGGTATACAGATTTGATTACTGCTCGGAACATGACTGGAATCTCCTGTAAAGTAAAAGTTTGAATGCTCAGATTTGATAATATTTCATGTTTGAGAAACTGCAAAATTTATTTATGTTATGATTCATGACCAAACCATGGGACATTATTTGGAACTTTAAACGCAAACAAAAGAAAGGATGGCATGTTGTTTAGCACAATTATGAACCATGATCAGAAATGGTATGTTGTGGCTCACCAAAGGCATCATTATTATAGACGTGTCTTAGCTCCGAATGCCAAGAATGAAATGTGGACTTGAATGCTATTTAACTTCCCTTTCAGAAAGAAAGGGTATGGTGGATGTTGTATGCTTCTGTTTCTGCTTCTAAAAGGTTGCTGCGATAATGAACTACGATCTGAGACCGCTACTTAAAAACATCAAATCGTGCAAACCCTAAGCAAATTACGGAAAATGTAAAAGAAAAAAAACAAAGAGAGAAAAAGAAAAATACGAGACTCACTCATACATACACATAGAAATCAACAAGATACACATTCCAAACTTCAAAGAAACCAAGAAGCACCCTAATTAGATTACCCCCAGACAAAGCCCATGAATCAAAGAAACTAACATGCATTGAGAAGTGCGGAGAACAGAGTCTTGAAGAGGAAACAAAGAGTCACAGAAAGCACAAAAAGCCACGTTATTTGAACAAAATATCACAAACGTTTGTAAGGAATAAACATCTTAACACATACAGAACTAAACCAAACACCAATATAAAGAATATCCATGCACAACATGCCACAAATCTTGCCCAGTTCATACATCAGCATCATTTGTACAATTAAATGTGTACAAAACACATCAGTAAAGAATTTAATTACTTAAGAAAAAGATGACAAAGAATAAAATATATTGACTGGTTGGCATAGCCTTGCTGAAACCTAGTCTTTAAAAATGCACATGATAGGTTAGGTAGTAATAAAATGTTCAACTTTATAAACCAGCCAAGCTGCCTGAACCAGTTTTTGCTGTTTGTATACTAACTTTCTGAGTGTTTACAAGAAGCCTAATATGCTGAAGGAATGAGTGTGTTTAGAAAGCATTTTCATCTCCAAAATAACAGAAGGAAAAGGAAACCATCGCCAAAATTCAAAGAGAAGAGAAACAAATAATCAATACTGCTTTTTTATATTATGTTAAAAAAAATTCACAAGAGGTGTCATGAAAGTGTTTGAAGGCCTTTACAGATTCCATAACCATTCATGACATTACTGGAATATCGTGTTATAGTAAACTTTGTATAGTCATACTGGACAACCATTCTTGTTTGAACTTCAATTATTTATTTCATCACCAGAAGTTCTATATATGTTGCACCTTGACATTAAGAGGACATGCTAGAAATATCAATATCGTGAAACAACAAACACGCATGGCCTCGGATTAGTCAAGCCTTCTCAACAAGTATTCAACCTCAACTTCTTTTGTCAGAGGCATAATCCAATCCTCGTAAAGTTGGGCAACTAAATGTGGCTCTACTTTATATATGGGATCGGCTGCGTCTTCCTGCTGGGTGATTCTTCCCTCTTGGCCATATTTTCTTGTTTTCATTTCTACTCTCTTCTTAACAGCTGCTTCCACAGTTTCATACGTCAACAACTCCATGAGTCTAGCCCGATCCTACAATAACCACAACGCATAAGGACAGGATGATAATGTGAGAAGTTCATCTTTATATCGACGAATCGCAGGGTGCATCCAGAGGAATAAATCAGGACACAAGTATATACGCAGCTTTACCTGCACTTTGATAGCAGCCTCGTATTCAGCAGTGGATTCCTGAAATTTAGCCTCGGCCACAAATTTTCCATAGTGAATTCTCCGTGACAGAGCCTGCATCAAGAGTCCAATATATAGTAGAAACAAATATGAGATTTCACACCTATACTTTCTTACAGAAACCACCCGGTTGTTATCTACTAGCAAATAGTTGAGTATAAATCCACATGGCACATAGCATTCATAAGGGTCTGCTTGGTACACTCGTGGCAGTGAAGGGGATCATTTACAGAGATCCAATGGATAGCATCTTAACACCATTGAATAGTATCATAGTACCATTCAGTTAGGATGCTATCTGTAATGAAGTAAAAGTATCAGTCCCAATAGCACACCTGCAAGCAAACTGTGTCGCAAACAGCAGCAGATCCACAATTGTCATCATCTCCAGCTTTGGCCAATTTTGGAAGAAGATCCGTAAAATACATATTCCATACCTTTTTGTTGATATTAATTGAGTCAGCACAAGGATGCAAAACCTAATGTCACATCAGTAGACATCCCAAATCAGTCGACATAGAAGTAACTCAGTATCTTATTTTAGAAAGAAATTGCAACTCACTGAATTCAACTAGACAAAACTAGAAGCCACACAATTGTCACTTGAGATACAGTAGATTCTATTAAAGAAATTTGTGAGGAAAGGATAAAATGTGCCGATCAAGCCTATCCCAGGGATAATCCAGGTTTAAGAAAGTGCATATATTATTACAACACTAAATTAATAATTGGATAATTTCAATACTATGCAGAAAACAGTTTCAGAGCAAAATTTTACCTTCGGCAGCCAAATTAATCTGTACTTCTCATTTATTTTGAAATACCTAATGCGTTTTAACTTGTAAGTTTTACAACTGATCCTAATTCCACTTGGAAATGATGGTGAAATCAGCAGGGGGGCCAAATTGATGGAATTTGTTCCAATTAAACAACCAACTTTCATCCTACAAATTTGAATCCCAAAGTGCTAATGATGACAAATATAGCTAAAGATATTGGTTCTAAGGCTACGTTGAGCTGTTTAATAAATTAGCAGACAGATGGTAAAATTTATCACAACAGACTGAATAAAAGGTTATTCAATCTCACAGGTCATTAGTAAGCATAAGCACATAAATCTATTAACTCTGAAGTTGTAAAACCTCACCATCAATCATAAATCAGGCTTATAAGACCTAACCCGGAGGTCAACCTGGCCTGAGATTTGGATCGCGGGTCGGGGATTGACAAACCTTTAACTATTTTATTTTTATGAAAAAGAGCTGGGAACAGTGTTATTTTGGTAAAAACAGGTTTTTTTTCACGGAACTAGCCCCGACCAGGCCTCAAATTGACAAGTCACAAGTTAACCTGCTAGGACACGTCTTATAACTAAGGTTACAACCTCACAACAAGGAACAGTGCAAAAAATTTAAGCAACAGAATATTTCTCACCTTTGGATACTGCGACGGAAGCAGCATTGAGTGAGGTAAATTTTCTGGGAAGAACGGGTGCTCATCTGGACTTCTATACCGCCCCGCCTAATGTAAAAGCAAAGACATAAAATCCGAGGATTCATGATTGTTATAGTATTTTCTCTTATAAATATACCTGAGAATGGAGCCTTTCGGTTTCTTTTACAATGAACTTGACCAAAGACCCATGGAAACTTCCGATACATAGAGCACCATCGTTATAAGTGTTTGCATTGTAAGCATACTGCGCTCTGAGCAAAAGGTTGAAAATTATACTGTCTTCCTGCAAAATTAAAGACTTCCTTATCGCATCCAGAGTCAAGGTCTGGCTGCCGTCCACCCTTTCTTTAGCATATCTACATGGCAAGGAAATAGTGACAACAGTTTAAAATCACATATGCAAGAACTGGAGCGTTCTTGGTTTTCTAACAAATTAATCATGTTGAACTCAATTTTATGTGATTTCTCTGCAACTAATCAATTATTTAGTAAAATCCCACAATACTTGAGCATCCAAGGAATTCAAGAAATAGCAAACTAGCATAATCACAAAGACTATCCCAATGAGTATCAGCGGTCCCATGCATCTCTTCACATGTTAGGCCATCACATATCATTGCTTTGCTACAATGTCCGTTGTCCACAACAAGGATATGCTCAAGAAGTCCGCAAACAGATTTTTTAAGGCACGACAAAGCTTTTTCTTGAGACCCTCATAACTCTTTGAAGCTAATTAAGTCATGAATAGATTGTAACCTCTAGAAGATCCTTCTCCAAGTAGTTAACTTAAAAGTAAAAGCAATGTGAAACAATGCTTTGACTTTGAACAGGCATCATTTTTTACTGCTGTAAGAACAGATGGGCATTGTATTACCAGCATCCATAACAAGTAACCTACAACGTTAAATATGTATACATGAAGCATTTATATTTTGCTGGTTACCTTGTGCGAAAAGATGAAGAGGCATGAAGAGGATGATGCCCATTAGCTCCAGATTTTGACTGGAGAAATTTGAGGGTGCTTGGTTGATGATGGGCGAGATACGAATGAGGTGGTAGAGAACTTGGGGTCTTGAGGCTTGAAATAGAAGCAAAAGCAACATTTAGTAGCTTGCACTCCATTGATGACGAATGATCAGGAGAGAGCAATTAACGATTAGCAAGAAGTTTGAGAGTGCTAACTCAATGTTCAAGAGTTTCTCACCTTAAAGGAGAATAGACAACAAATAAATACTGGAAAAAAAGACAAGAAAGGGAGAAATGTAATTGCGAAAAGCAAAAGAGAAACAAGTTGTTTGCGTTACACAAAAGGAAGCCTCGCAAGCAAAGGGAAATGAAAAGGCATCTTGAAAATGTAAACAGGAGGTTTTAACACATAAAAACGCGTAATTTTTTGGCCTTTTAGTGCTTTCTGTTTCAATAAAAACACACCCCCGTGAACCTGAAGAGATGGTTCCTGGCAGCTTTTTGAAGCAGAAGATATATACTCGAAATTCTCTGGATATTTTTAATTGAAAGGCAAAGTTCCTTTTAATGCATATGATACTTCTAAAAGAACGCAAAATCATATGAAAATGGATTTTGAGCTGTATCAAATATATATTATTAGCAATGAAATATACAATTGCAAAAAATAACCGTGGATGAACACGCTTCCAGGGTTTACACTCAAAAGCAAGTGCACAAACCTTGACCAACACTCGAATTGAAAAGACACGACTTACAAACCCTCGAATTGCTTCGAGCATCGGTCACTAATCGCGTGAATTTCTATCTTTTAAATTATGAATATGTATAGTCTAATTTCTCATTTATATAATGTAAACTTCTTTATAAGAGGAAATAATTTAATGGAGAAAAGAGATTGCTCACTAGACCAATTATTATTTATCTAATAGGGGAAAAAACAAAACAAAAATTGCAATTCTTAATGTTCAATAGTTTGTATTGCATCCTCCAAAAAAAAAAAAAAGAACAAAAAAGTTTTTATATATTGCTAATTTACGTACAAACCAAAAGTTGCAGTTCTAAAACTGACAATTCCTATCAAATGCATATGTAAAAAAATTGTTAGCTCTATACACAATGTTATCTTTAATCACGTCTGGATGTTAATTTTTTATTTTTAACATTGCTCGGACAATTTAAAAATATTTAAGAATAGAAGTTCTTCACAAAATTAATCTTCATATAATCATTTAAATTTGCAACTAGAAATATCATATGTTTTATAACGTGTCTTCTATATGTAAGAATTATAAAAAGCATATACAATAAAATTATTCATAAAAGTCTAATAATTAAATCATCAATATGCCAATCCTATTCGATCATAAACTTAATGTTTTTCATTAATAAACCATCTGTCAAGCAACCACAGCTCTAAATCCTGTCATACGTACTATAATGTCAATTGTCAATCATACAGAAAACCCTCAATAATCTTCATTGTATGCAATAATGCAATGGAAGTGATATATATATATATATATATATATATATATATATATATATATATATAAATTACATTTATACAGAATGATCCAACAACTCAAGAAGAAGAAGACATAAGAGTATAATACATTAACATCTATATCCATATAAGGTGCTGTCCTAGTTGTAAAAGGGAGTAAAATGTACGTATAGCTTTAGAACAGTGCCTGCTTCTTTTTTCTTAAAAAAATTATTTGTAGTTGTTTAACACTAATGTGTGCTTTTCGTTGCTGGTTGACTCGCTAACTAAAGGAGAAAATAATAGTTTATCTGGATGCCAAGGTGTCCATAAACTTCCTTTTTCTTTCCATTTCGAATCTCTCTCTCTCTCTCTCTCTTTTTCTTGTAAAGAAAGGAAAAATGAGGGCCCTGTTAACTCAAATTCGTATGATTCATTTATGATCGAAGCATACGTGAAAGATGAAAAGCTGGAGGAGACTTGAAGAAAGAGGGACCTAGTTGCTCAAAAGTTCGATCGGAGACATTAGAGGGTTATTTGGTGATGATTGACACAAAAAAAAAAAAACCTTCAAAACCCAGTTCATATTTGGTTTGATATCACTAAATGAAAAGGGGGTTTTGGAGATATTTCAGATTGGGAGCTAAAATGGGAGCAAATGCATATCTTAATTTATTTATTTTTCCAATTCATAATAAATTCTTTTAATTACAAAGGATGGATTAGTGAAATCCAATCTCAAGTTTTTGTGATGTAAGAAATTGTCGAACTTGCAATCTTTTCTTCAGAAGAAAAATGTGGTTGTCATGTACGTACGTAGTTGTGTTTTCACATATTGAATTCATAGTTTAATTAGCTCAACAAAATATATATAATGTCTTATTTATGAGATTTAAGAATAGACGAGGATTTAATTAATTATTTATCGCACTAACCTTTGGTGATTTAATTACTTATCAACGGGCTAAACCTCCAAGATTTGTACTTCTATTATTATGATTAGTAGGATAAACGTACCAAAGTTTTACTTTTGTTATTAGATTAGAACTCATTAATCGTAGTTTAGATTATTTTTTTTTTATCTTAAAAGGAGATTTACTTGCTTCTTTGACTTTTTATATTTGAATTTTGAGATAGTATTTCTTAAATGCACCAAATTAATTTGGAATTTATCTTTAAATCTTAATTTGAGATTAAAAAAAAATAGTTTTAATTTATACATAAACGACATAATTCAATAACGACCAATGCTTACCGC
>Ga0325411_1001011_pt1 | contig 30584 bp, 22 predicted proteins | sample PopdelMetagenome_13_FD_206181 | JGI IMG/M metagenome (GOLD analysis project Ga0325411, IMG submission 206181) | Populus deltoides microbial communities from Bellville, Georgia, United States - Xylem-PdIQD-R4 | ecosystem: Host-associated > Plants > Phyllosphere > Stem > Wood/Secondary xylem...
TCTTTAATTGATGAGTTGTGTTCTTGTTTCCGAGCTGTCGATCTCGAAATGGAGACCCTCTCTCATCTCTAACTGTAGCAAGGGCGAAACCCACCAACAAATTAACAATTAACCAAAAAAAAAAAAAAAACACTAAAAAGAGGAGAGGTTTCGATCTATTTTTTACAAGAATATCTAAGTTTCATAATCTAGATTATAAATTAATTTAATTAGCTTGAATTTTTTATTTTATTTTCAAATTGATTTTTATTTTTTTCATTTTTAAATTATTTTTTATTTTATTTTTTTAATATTAGATTGTATAGAAAATAGATTTTGTAATTTGTTTTTTATAAAGTTATCCATATCATGATTTTGGTGGGTTAACTCGAGTCATTTTTGTGTTTTTTTAATCAATTTTTTAATTTTAATTTTATCTTTCAATATTATGTTTATTAGGGATCGGATTTCATCATTATTTTAATTTTTTATGAGGTTATCTTAATTTCATGACTCAAATCATAGATTCGATGAGTTAACTCGGTTGACTCGAGTATTGTTTTTTTTTAAATTGATTTTTTTTCAATTTTATCCTTCAATATTAGGTTGATTGGGGATTAGAATTTGTAATTTATTTCAATTTGTTTTTTGTGAGGTTATTTTTGTCTCATGACTCGATTCAAGTTGTTTTTTGTGTCTGTTTTTTAATTGATTTTTTTTAATTTAATTTTATAACATTGAGTTGATTAAAAATTGAGATTCATAATTTATTTCAATTTATTTTTTATTGAGGATTAACTAGGTTGACTTGAGTGATTTTTTTATCATTTCTTATTTTTTTTTATTATTTTTATCTTTTAATATTTAGTTTATTCAAAATGTGAATTGGCATGTGTATTGGTATGTTAATCTAGGTTGACTCAACTCAATTCAATATATTACTGTCTCAATATTAATAATAAAATAATAGCATGTTAAATATTTATTTTGAGTCAAATTATTTTTTTTACTAGTTATCTAAATTATTTTAAAATCATTCAAATTGATAGGATCACATTAAAATAACTCTTATATAATTTAAAATATTTTTTTATTATAAAAAATATTAATAATTTTTAAATATTTATTATGTTAAAAATAAGTTTTTACGATGGAGGTTAAGTGATACAGTGTTTACCTATAGGGCAGCGCTGCAGGAATCTTGAAATTTATTTTTTTTCCTTTATAAACTTTTTAAGTATTGAACATTTAAAATGGCAACAGGTCATAGAAAGTTGGGAAAAAGCTAAGACGTGTCTTAAGGTATTAGTTAAGTATTGTTTAGATGTATTTATAATGAATTATGTTAAAAAAATATAAAAAAATCAAATATTCAAATAAAAAATAATGATATTAATTAAATACATTAAATAATTATTATTTTATATTGTAATGAGTTTAAATGTTTAAATAAATTCTGAAAATTAAATGATTTTTATCAACTATCTTAAGTGCATCCGTTGGAAGGTTTTTTTAAAAAGAAATTATGGTTTTAAAAAAGCTCTATGGATCAAAAGAAATAACTAAGAGATAGATTAGCAAAATAGTTAAGGTTTTAAAATAGAAAAAACAAATAAACTACAAAGATTTTTAATAGAGAAAACTTAGAAAACTAGGAAATACACTAAGTAAACAGTAAATAATGCAATAAAGTGTTGGGTTTATAAATCAAATAAACTGTAATCTATTTTTTAAAAGATGAATAAAACTAAATTTATCTAACTAAAGTTGATTAATAATTAAATCTAAGAATACAAAGAAATATATAACAATTAAAATAGCATGCCAACAAAAGATATTAAATACTTAAGATTATTACTAAATTAAATCACACTTACTTGTTGAAGCTTATATTATAAAATATAACAAAAGGAGTTGATTATTTTAAGAGTTGTATCATTTCTTGTTAAAGAACCAATTCAACCCAATAACTTAAGCTTTAGGTGAGGCTCCAATATATGATTTATATTATTCTCTAACACATTTTCTCAAGTGAAAGCCCTTTGGGCTTGAAACTTGCACAAGCTCAGATTACCTTGTGCTTAATTTTTATCAAATAAATAGGAATGATGAGATTCGAACTTTTGACCGCTTGGTCATCAAGGCTCTGATACCATGTCAAAGAACCAATTGCGAGATGTTTGGTTAAGGCTATAGATGGATTTCTGAAGACGACAAACAGGAGTCGTTGTTGGTGTGGAATAACCTGGTGGAGGAGACATATAAACTTCCTCATCAAGATTGTCGTGTAAGAAGGCATTGTTAACGTCCAACTGGAAAAGGTGTCATTGTCGAGCTGCAGCAACTGCAAGAATGCATCTATCAGTAACAAGTTTAGCAACAGGAGCAAAAGTGTCATGATAATCCAAACCTTCTATCTCAGTATATCCCTTGGCCACTAAACGAGCTTTATGTCGCTCTATGGATCCATCAGCCCGAAATTTGGTTTTGAACACCCATTTACAGTCGATGGGTTTTTTGCCAGGTGGAAGAGGTTGAAAAATCCAAGTATGGTTTGCTTCTAAGGCTTGAATTTCAGCTGTCATGGCATTGCGCCAATGAGGATGGCGCACAGCTTGAGAATATGATGTGGGATCAGGATGTTGAGATAATGCAGAAAGAAAAGCTAGATGGTGGTTAGAAAAATGATGAAAAGATAAAAAGGAAGAGAGACAATGAGCAGAACCTAAGGAAGATCGTGGAACAGGAGAAGCTGTGAGGGACTTTGGAAAGGAAGAGCAGATGTAATCGTTGAGGTAAGGTGGACGTGTAGCGGCTCATTTTGGTCGTGAAATGGGATCTTGAGATGGTAAGGGAGGAGATGGTGATGTGAGTGGTTGTATCATTTGTACTTCAAAAAATTCACACGCAAATTAATGCAAGTGGTAGATGCAAATTTCCTCACATATTTAACAATTATATTACTTAGTGTTGATGTACTTAAAAAAGCTTACTCATTTTCTCACACGAAAAACTAGAATAAATATAAAAATTAAAAGTAAAGGATAATAATTCAAAAAGAATATTTTGCATTTCGGTATTTGCCAACTCCATCAAAAGTATTTTTAGATCAATTTCTCATTCACTCACAATTGGTTTTAGTTATCTTTGATTGAACTTAGATCTTAAAATCTTCAGTCAATTAGGTAGGGTTTATCATAATAAAACTCTTTTATCTTTAAATGCTTTAAAACCATTTGACTTTACATAGTCAATAAAAATATTCCAATTCAAAAGCATGTCTATGATATATATATCTAGACTTATCATTATACTTTTTTATACAATCCCAATTGCTAATTGATAGTCACAAGAGGTATAAATTAATGGCATTATTTTCAGCTAACATGGAATATCCTCTAAGAAATTTCAAAACCACTTGACTTTCTTTGTAGTTTTATCAAGAGCAATAAACTCTAATTTTATCATAAATCTTGTGATGAATGTTTGCCTATAAGACTTTCAAGATATAACTGCTTCATTAAGTGTGAAGATATATCCACTAGTGAATTTTAAATCTTCAGTATCAAATATCCAATTTTTATCATTATACTATTCTAGTACCATCAAGTATTCAATGCAGTGTAACTTATAATCTAATGTATATCTCAAATATTTGAATTCCTTATTTATCACTGTTTAATGATTCATACTTGGATTACTAGTAAATCTACTAAACTTGATAACTGAGTACGCAATATTTAGTCTTGTACATTTCATAACATACATAAGCTCCTCATTATTTGATAATATTTCAATTGGTGTATTCTCTCACCTTTATTTTTTTGGATAGATATACACTTATATTTATTGGTGTTTTAACATTACTATTGTCATCTTGAAAAAATTATCAGAATTTTATCAACAAAAAGAGATTAGGACAATGAAAATCCATCAAACAACCTAAGATTTTTTATTCCTAGAATGACATCTGCAATGCCCAACTTTTTCATGTCAAACTTTTAGTTAACATTCTCTTTAGTAGATTTGTTCATATAATTATTACTATCCAAAATTAGCATGTCATCCACTTAAAGATATAATGATATAACCTTTAACTGTATTTATATATATATATATATAACACATTTATCAACTTTGTTGTTTATAAACTCAGTTGACAATATAACCTTGTTAATTTTTTAATGCTATTGTTGAGGTACTTGTTTCAAACCTTATAATGACTTGACAAACTTATAGACCTTATTTTCTTGTTCTTTAATAATAAGCCCCCTCTAATTGTACCATATAAACCTCCTGTTCATCAAGGTCATCATTTAAAAAAGTTGTTTTTATATCTATTTGATGTATTTCAAACTTGTTAATAGTTGAAAAGGCTATTAATATCGGTATTGAATTAATTATTAACATAAGTGAGTATGTGTCAAAATATTGCACATCTATTTGTTATTTGAATCTTTTCATAAGAAGTCTTGCTTTATATTTATTAATAGTCCTTTTAACTTTTATCTTACTCTTGAAGATCCACTTATAACCTAATGGCTACTTCTAGGTGAAAGATACATTAGTTTCCATATATGATTATACATAATGGATTCATTTTCATTATCGATTGCCTATTTCAATAGGAAACTTCAAGATAGGACATTGTCTCGATGTAGATTCAAGGTTTTTTTTTTTAACAAGTACATTAGAAAATCAAGATTGAATACTTTGATTGTTTTCACTCTCTTAATCCCTCTTGGTTCAACTTCATCATCTTCTAATTGATGATGACTACTTGGGATAGATTTATGCATCCTTTTAAATGAATGAATTTCTTGTGTTTCCTTCAATGAAAATACATCTTTAAAAATGTAGCAATCTTTGATTTTATTATTGTTTTGAAATGAATATCTTTAATACTTAACTTGTATAAAATAAATCAATATGCATTACTAATGTAAGCATATCCATTAAATACATGGTCTATAATTTTGAGTCCTTTATTGATCTTTTTGGGATAAAGTTGCCACTTTCACAAGCCACCCCCACACTTTAGGTTATTTATGGAAATATATTCTACCTTTCTAAATCTTATATGATATCTTTTCTAACTTTTTATGTTGTACTTTGTTAAGTATACAGTTGGCAGCTAAAATTTCCCCTCTATAAGTTTTAAGGTGCTCTCAAACTTACCAATATGGTATTAATTATTTCATTTAGAGTTTGGTTTATATGTTCTATAATGCCTTTTTTTGAATAAAATTAACCAAAAGGTGTCTTGTATTCTCCACCTCTATCATTTTTTTTATTGCCTTTATTTTTTTATTGAGTTGATTCTGAACTTTATTATTGTAATACTTAAACATTTCAAAAGCTTCAACTTTTATTTTAATAAATAGGTGTAAAAATACCTTGTGTAATCATCTATGAAGTAATGTAATACTTTTTTATCCAATCTATAGTTTGCATAAATTCTAAATCACCATATCATAGTGAATTAAACTTAGAGATCCAATATTTCTATCAATTATTTGAAATGAAATCTTTTTTTATTTTCTTATTTACACAAATTTTACACTTATAATTTTTCTAAAAAACATAGTTGATATAACTCAAGTTTTAACAATTTTTGCATAGAATTACAATTCACACATTTCAATTTGTTATGTCATGTCATAGACTTAAGCAAATAAAAGGAAGAGGTAATTTTATTATAATTTTATATACAAGTTAAATAAAATATAAAAAGATTAATATGTAGCAAAGAAATTGTTTGTTGAACTTATAAAAGCATATAAGAGAATAAATAAATATAGTATATTTACTCCTTTTTTAGGGATATAGAAATTGAAATATCTAGCATTTAATAATTCTTCTTATAAAATGGAAAATTTAACCATCTTTTATTGATTTGTCAATATTTCATTTGAGTCAACTAAATATAAAAATAGGATGTTGATCTTTTAGTGATGTAAACAAGATTAGCATTAGTGATGGAAGTAGCTTTACTTTTGCTTTCTATTATTATATTGTAATTCAACATTCAATTTACTCTTGTATATTAAATTAATTATACATGCAAATAAATTATAATGTTTTTTATATGTATAATTGTTAATGTTATCTATTATAGAGTTTTAATGTATTTGTTATATGGATTGGGATGAATAACTTGATGTGGTAGAGGATATCCACTATTGACTTGTGTTGTGAATGGATGAAGTTCAAGATGATTGGACAAAATAAAATTGTGATGTTGATATGTATGCAGATGTCAATAACTTAAGAATATATTGTTTTAAATGAAACTTTGTCAGAATTTCAATAGAGATTTAATTGACCTTAAAGAGTTAAGAATCACAGGAATGTGAACTACAATTAATCTGAAAAAATTACCCTATTTTTCTTTGTGTTCAAGGCTTAAAAGCTTTTAGAGTTGTAAGTTGTTACAATGCATGTGAACAAAGTACCGTTTAAGATTACAATGAAGTTAAGACAATTTAACGGAGTTCTTATTGGGTTTCTCAAAAAACATATACGCGGTGAAAACAGTAAATTTAATATTTTTAGGAGTCCTAAGAATCTCATTAGACATATAAAGTTGTTTAGCATTTATACAAAAATTACCTAAATATCATATATTCTTTTTTGTTTTGAATAATTACTTCAGTGCTGGATTGACGCAAACCAAAGTCGTCCAAGTGTTTGGCATCTATGTTAATGTATATGTCATATATTCAATTGGTTGGTTACACATGGTATTAATTTTGTTGATGTAAACAAATTTAATTTTAATAAAGGTTTTATTTATCTTTAATATTAATAAAGTATTTAATTAATGAGTTTAATATTTGATTAGTGAATCTCAAGTAAATACAAAGTTCTTGGGATAAAAATGATTTGCAAAGAAATTTATAAGGTTGTTATAATTATGAGATTCATATTGTATCAAAACATTGTTCCTAAAAGTTCCTAGTCAATAATACTCTATCTATATCAAATATTAATTAGAGTTATTAAGACTATACATGTTATATTATTTCCTTTATATAAAAAAAAAAAAGCAGTTATTCTTACAAGCTTAGGTGTAAAGGATACATAAAAATAATATGTATGTGTTTATTAGATGGCATGTACATCAAGCTAACTAGCATGAGAATTCCATATGGAGAGATCATTTGTGTCTATAGAAAGCTCACGTGATGTTTGGGTACGTGATCCTTAAATTTGAGATCACTAAATTATCTTATATAGAAAATGTTATGTTTTCCTCTTGGTACATGTTGTCCTAATTAAGGGTAATAACCGTCGCGTGAGTCTTTTCATAGATATATGTGATCTCTTTATATGGAACTCTTATGCAGATCAGTTCAGTGTACATGTAATCTGACAAACATATCAGACTTTCCATAGATACATATTAGTCATAATATCTAAAAAGCATATTAGTGTTTTTCGTTCGGAAATATATTAAAATAATATTTTTTAAAAAAATTTATTTTTGACATCAATATATCAATATAATCTGAAAATATTAAAAAAATATTAATTCGAAGAAAAAAAATTTAATTTTTATTTAAAAATAATTTTAAAATAAAAAAATAAACATTTACAAATCCTCAGTATGCGTTCGCATTTGTTTTGGTTGGAGGCTGCCGTTAAAAATAAAAATAAAGAATGAAGGACATCTCTAGGTGAAGCGTTTTACCTATTTTACATTTGTTCTTAAAAACCCCATGGTCAGTCATATGGTCGAGGAAATTTCCAGTTTTTTTTTTTTTAATGCGTGTAGATGTGGATTTAACATTGACTAGTGACCGACCATGGAATATATATATATATATATATATAAAAGAAAGAAAAAAAACTGTTTTCCTCCCGACAAAATTGCATGAATTATTTAGCCTGCACCGAAATAAATTTCTGGCGGATCTGACAGTGAGGGCCCATATGTTGCATAAAGTTCCTCGGTCTGCAGCAAAGATAGTCTTTGGATTGAGTGCAGGTCTGCCCTTACTGTAATATTATTTGCAATTAACAAATAAATAAATAAACGAAGAAAAATTTATTGGCCCCTCTTCTTATATCACGTTATATATTAAAGTAATATTTTTTTAATTTATATTTTTTTCAATTTTATTTTAAATTTTTAACACTAACTGAGAATAAGGCTTTATATTTTTTTAATTTATTTTTATTAGGTTATCTTAAAATCAAGATTTAGGATGCGGATTTGATAGATTAACTCGGTTAATTTGTGTTTTTCCTTTTCTTTTTTAATTGATTTTTTTTAATTTTATCCTATAACATTAAATTGATTAGGAATTAGACTTTGTGATTTGTTTTATTTCCTTATATGAGGTTATTTTCATCTCATAATTTAGGCCACGAGTTTGGCAACCCTAGTTGACTAAAGTTATTTTTTTGTTTTTTTAATCAATTTTTTTTTAATTTTATCTTTCAACACTAAGTTGATTGGAAATTGAACTTCATAATTTGTTTTTTATTGAATTATCTCATTTTTATGACTCGGATTGCAGATTTGGCAAGTTAATCGTTGACTTAGGTTATTTTTTTTCTATTTTTTAATTGACTTTTTTCATAATTGTGTTTATTGAAAATTAAGATTCAAAATTTATTTTGATATATTTTCTATGGTGTTATCATAGTCTAATGACTCGATATACGGATTGACAAGTTAACCCATGTTGACCTGAATTGATCTAATATGTTGTCGTCTTGATATTTATATAAAAAAAATCTCATTTTAAATGTTATTTTTATGTTTTTACCAGTCATCTTGGTTATCTTTAGACCCATAAAAATGATTGGGTCTCATAACTCGATATGCGAATTGACATGTTAACTCTGGTTAATCTGAATTCATCTAATAATTTGTCATCTCAATGTTTATAAAATAAATCTCATTTTATACATTTATTTTTATGTCAAATCATATTTTTACCGGTCATCTAAATTATTTCTAGATCTATTAAGGTGACTAAGTCACATTGTATAGTTCCCTTCATGGTTAAAAAAGCATTCTCCTAAAAAACATTAGCAATACATAACATAAACATGTTATTTACTTTAGAAAAACAAAACAAAACAAAAACTTGATTTGATCTACAATGAAGCAGGTAAGAATAATCTAGTTTACATCATGAGATCATAAGAGGTCGCAATTTTTGTGTGTGTTTGACAATGTGATCGGAACTATATTTTTTAAAATTTTAAAATTATTTTTGTATAGAATTAATTTTTTTATATTTTTAAATTATTTTGATATATTGATGTGAAAAATAATTTAAAAAATAAAAAAATATTATTTTAATATATTTTTAAAATATATATATTTTAAATAACAACTATAACCAGAAATACGGTGTCCAACCATAAATGCAATGCCACTTTGCTGTTCCCTTGAGAGAAAAAATAGCACATGAATGAATAATAAGCCCCTCCTCCGTACGGGCGGCCAACCATACATGCCGCTTTGCTATTCCCCTGGAAAGTGACGGACCAGTGCCCCTTTCACACGTGGTCGGTCGGTATCCAAGAAAGTTAGTAAATAGGCAGCGATGTCCAGGCAATAAGTGAGGTGTACAGTACAGAGAAAGCTTGCTAAAATCGAGTTAACTTTTAAAATTTTATGGTTTTACGGTTCCATGTATATTAAATGTTAAATCAGGTTAAAATTTAAAATTAGTCAAACTCAATTAAAATTGGTTAAACTTGGTTAAAATTGGATTAATTTTACGAGTTTGATCGATTTTAACTAATTTCAAGTTTTAACCCACAAAAGTTAAAAAATTTATTATCTCCCTGTCCGAGTTCCCTGGCATTCCACTATATAGTCCCCACTCTCCAATCTCTCCTTTCCTCGTTACCCAAATCTCAAAATTTCAATCTTAGCAGACTAACACCAACATTAGAGGATCTTGAGTATGAGAAAGCATTATACTGTATTTTAGATCGGGAAGACATGATCGAAGAATCGAAACCATGAAAAGACAGAGGTAGATGGTGAGGAATCAAAGGAGTAAAATAAAAAATAGTAATACTTATATAAAGAGAAATATTCTGTTTTAAACTAACTATTTGTTAACTACAAAGAAAGACGACAAAGAGAGAACTTGAAATACATGTCTTGCTTGGTGGGATATTTGGACATTATTTCTAGGACTTGTTACTAACATAAAAAAGATGGAAGGTGAGGTGGCATGAGATTAAATTGATGTGATTTTGTATGTTTTTGTTCTCGTTGTCACGAGTTTACTGTATTGATCTTTGTTAATATTTTTTTTAAAGTTTATGATATATCTTAGAATGTTGTATCATCTCACTAGTTGCCTGCAGCGTATTTCAAGACATGTCCTCTATAAAATGTTCTGAAACTCTATCAATAAAACATATTTGTTCAATTTTATTTTTTTTTCTTTTTGTATTTTTAAGTTATTTAAACCATGTATGAATTTTATTTGAATTATGTATTTTAAGGTGTTTAGATATTTGTATTGTTTATTTTATTTTTATTTTAATTGTATTATATTATTATTTATTATTTAACTGAAATTATTAATATATAAATAATTAAAATATTTTTTTATAATTTTATAATTTTACAATTCAAATTTACAATTAAAATTTATATTATATATTTCATATTAAAAAAATATTTTAGGAGAGTAAAGGCCGCAGCCTATCCATCCACTTAGCGGGCTAATTAACAAAGTACGAGTAGAAAGCACAGTGAGATATTTAATGATAAAAACAAAAGAGTGTTGTTAGGTACAAGCCGTTCTCATTCCACAGTTGTACTTCTTAGGTCATTGATGGACCATTCTGCACTGAGTTTCCTCGAAATTTGTTAACTAATAAATAAAAATATGATTTTTATTTTTAATATAATAAATTAAATGACATTTAAAGTTTTAAACTAATAAATCATCCAAAGAGTCAACGGAATTGTAGATGATAATTAAAGAATAAAACAAAAGGTTAACCTTTCTAGTCACAAGAAAGAAATATGACCAAGTTGAGCTCTTACAAAACCTTCAAGGACTAATTGAGCTCCTCAAACATCCAAGGAACAAAATGTAAAAAAAAACCTTAGGGACTTGATTGAGTTTTTCGAAAAACTTTAAGAACCAAATTAAACTTCTTGCAATATTCAAGAACTGAGATTCGAGAAAAAATGAAGTTTTATGATTACCACCAAGACTGCAAGGACCAAAACTTGAAAAATAAAAAACTACAGGAATCAAAGCTTAGTTGTGCATCCATGAAGAGGTGGGCGAAGAGGAAAAGACCCACCTCTTTTAGTAGTAAGTAAAGTGATGTATGCAAGTCAGGTTTTCAAGAGATATTACACGTTGATCAGGTTAGAAGCCGCCAAGAGGAGAAAGGCTGCCTCCATGCTTGGTCTGTACCAGCTATGATATTCCATTATCGCTGCTTAATTTGTCTCTGTTTAACAAATGTTCCTTCTTACTTGCTTTGCTCCTTTTCTCCATATTTTATTTATATTTAGCGCTAAAACAGAACTGTTTGTGGACTAATAAATACATTCATGCCTTAGAAACGAAAGTTAATCAACAACCAGTTTCTCAAGTGCCACGAGTATATTGTAGAGAAGGAATCACCATGACATGCTACAGATCGGAAAACACGAGGTCTGCATTCATCAGAGTGGCTATTATTGCAACTTAATCGAACAATCGGCACATTGTTCAGAAAATGTATGCGCAGCCAACGGAAGTCAGCAAGGTGGTCAGCAGTGTAGAGACAAGGTTCACAGCATTGTTGTCGAGAATGTCAAGTCCTGAAATTTTCCTCACTGTTGGTCCAGGTTTTCCAACAACCTGCGTAAGACAGAGTCAAATGTTATTCTTCATTTAAATGCACATGGTTATGGCATCACTATGCCAGTACCAGAGGCGCTCGATGATAAACAGTAGAAGGAGCAGCTTACTTTGTTCCGAACAGTGCAGAATCCACTGAATTGCAAAGTAGCTCCCAACAGAGAATCTATCAGACTCCCACATAACCCTGCCAGTGCAGCAACCGGTATAACTAAGAGCTGCTTGAGTGCTACATCAAACACACATTTCGTTGTGAAAAACCCTATGAGCACGAATGCAAGCCCAATAACACCTCCTGCTGCTGCAGCTGCTAGAAGACCTGCTAACGTGACTCCACCATTTGTACCCCTCCGAACAGGCTGGTAATCAATTATATAGGAACCTAGTCAGGATACAGTCTCCAAGATTTACAAATTCAATTCCATCAGTCTGCATATCATATGATGATGCAAAACATCTGAATCATTAATGCCACTTATTCTATTTCACTCAAGCAAAGAACATAATTTATATATATATATATATAGCTTGTGATACATCATTTACTGAATGACGAAGCAGTGAAAGCAACTTTACATATGGATGACCAGCATATTTATTGGATAACACATGCCACAGTGTGTCCGTACAGGTTGTTGAACCAGCTCTGGTGATGACAAGAAGCAAGTATATTCATATCGACTTAGTTCCAAGCACTTGGAAGATGTTTTATTTGCAGGACTTCATTTCTTCATAAAGGTGAACTAAGATGGTCAAATGAAACCAAAGATTATTTCATGATCTTGCAAGTAAAGATCACTCATTCCTACTGGATCAGAAGATAACAGACAGGAAAAGCAAGTCAAGCACAAGATGGTTGCTTACATTCAAAGAGCCATCTTTTGTACCAAGGAACTACGTAGATGACTAGGCTGGTCTCTCTTGAATTTCCCTTGAGCAAACTCCAAGAATCAAGCTAACAAAACTTGCCTACTCATCCGTATATAGATCAGTTAATTAATGATATATCATGTCGAGTAATAGTTAAGTAGTTGAGACTCCCAAAAATTGTCTGAAAATGAGTTGGATCATCAAAAAGATCCCCATCATCAAAAAAAAGTTTAACATTGAGCTCCATAGGAGTATCAAATGTGGCAAAATCTTGAACTTTGACAAGACCAACAAGATCTTGCGCGTATTTATGCTGATCGACAAAAATACTAGATTCAGAGTGAGAGGCATCAAGCTTTAGAAAATATATCAATGGACAAAGATATGGAAAGGTTAATGTACGGTTGTCTTCAAATAGTGAATTTTGTTTGGAGATATCATCACTTGTAATTAAAATGTCATGACATAGACTCAAGAATGGTTATAGTGGTATGATGAGGAAACATAAATGGATTATAAGCACTCTGTTTAAAGCCTGCTGCAAGAAGTGTGCTTTTAAATTTGGCAAACCATGCACATGGGACCTGTTTGAGACTATATAGTGAAATTTTTAATCGACATACTTGTTTGGAGCTAGCCAACAAATATCCTAGAGGTTGAGTCATTAAAATAATTTCATCTATGTCACCATAAAAAATAATCATTCTTAACATCCATTTGGGATAAACTACAGTTATGAGAACCAACGATAGCGCCAAGAATGGACGCACGATAGTCATTTTGGCAACTGGAGCAAATGTCTCTTCATAGTCCATATTCTTGAAGATTCCAAGAGACAATAAACGAGTTTTGCACCTGTCCAAAGAACCATTAGGTTTAAACACTATACGCCCACTTACCCTCAATAGGTTTAACATTGGTCAGACATGGCATAAGATCCCAAGTATGATTTTCAATAAGAACTTTCAGTTCTTCATCCATAGCCTTCTGCCAACATAGGTGTCCTACTACTTGCTTAAAAGAATTAGGGGCATGGAAAATACTTAAAAAGAAAAGGAAAGAAGAGGGAGGATACCCATACTGATCTGGAGGGCGTGTCTGATGAGAGGAAAATGACAAACATGAACAGGACTTGGAGATTAAGAGGGTTCTTTAGGAGAAGTGCAACCAATGGTACACTATCATTTTTGATAAACAAACCTAGGTTTAAAACATTCAAGAATAGCCTTGAGTGATTCAAATGAAGGTAGAATAGAGTAGGATGTAGAAGAGGAGGAAGAGAAGGAGAATGATGTTGATAGTAAAACACATTCTTTTTAAACATAACATTACAAGAAACAAGCATTTTTCTTTTTGTCAAGATCATAACACAAGAAACACTTTTGACTTAAGGCATATCGTAGGAAAACACATTGTGCTGTTTAAGGAGAAAACTTGGTTTGTTCATGAGGAGGAAGATGAACATAACAAACACACCCAAATGTATGCAGTAAAACAAGATTGTGTTGTTTGCATGCAGTTGCCATTGTTATCATTGCGTTTACAAACAATCTGTTACTATGCTTGTTTCTCTTCTATTCTGATTCCTTGTTTTTTTATCATAAGTTACTGGACTCCAGTTTAAGCGTTCAAGGTGTGTGTGCTTTAACCATCTTTGATTTTACTTTAGCTTATTCATTAATATTGCGGTCCTATACATTTTTACACTGTATATTCATATCTCATTGCTTTTGATCCTACAGTATCCATACAAACATTCTCATTGTCTCATTATTCTAGAGCCATGAAAGGGCATTAACTTGACTGGGTGGTGATTGCGCACGCATATATGCGAGGTTACTTGCATCATCTTTGAAGCTTTTTCAATTTCATAGGGAAGAGAGCTAAGGGTTGCTGCTTCTAAGCAGGCTCTTAGTAGCTGTTACTTGCTTATTTATTATAGTCACTACTATAGCTTAGGAGTTAGAAGTAGCTTAAGTGAAAGCAAGTGAGAAACTAAATCTACATGAGGAAAACCCATTGTAGTATAACAAGAAAACACTCTGTATCTGTAACCACCCGCCCACCCTCACTCTCTGTTTAATCCATTTTGTCGAATCTTCCTGTTGAGAAGTGATTTTTTTTTTCAAATTACCAGAAAATAGCGTGTGTGTGTGTGTGTGAAGAAAAGAAGATATCCATCCACCTTAAAGGTTGTGATCAAACGAGGTTGCGCATCGCTGAGTATACCAAGCTCGGAAGACCAAGTGTCTCCATTGCAGGATGAATAGTGACCGATGATCCCTCCAATAAGAGAGGTGATGACGGCCGATTCTTTTCCATCCAAGCACTTGTCCTCCCAGCCGGCCAATCTCCCAACAGCCAGAACCAAAACAGAAGCTATACCACTATTAGACAGCACTTGTATCCTAAAAATTACCCACAAAAAACAATTAATTGTATTTTTGGAAGGAAAAAAAAAACAAATAGATAAACAGATACCAGTTTCTTTGTCCACCCTCCTTGAACTCGGCGTCTAAGCGCCTCTTCTTCTCTTCTCCAACCTTGGTAAGCTTGGATGAAGTGAAAAAGAAGACAAGCAATATAGCTCCAAATCTGTAGCTAATAGCAAAGTGAAGGGTCATAACAATGAACCCAGCGACTGCTCCTGTTACGTCTAGAGATTTTCTTCTGTAAGCTTTAATCGCGATTACAAAAGAGATTAGCACCGCTACTGACGGTTGGATGACGACATTTTCCATTTCAGTTTGAGATAGGATGGCTTCCTCTTTTTCTTTTTCTTTATTGTGAGAGAGGGAGGATGGCTGGAGGGGTCAGTGTATCAGATGGATGTGATAGATGCCATAATTATCCGGGGTTGACCGGCAAAGGAGTTTGGTTAGTGATTAATCTGAAAAAATTAAAAAAACATTTAAAATTTCAATACTTTATATAAAAAATAAAAAGTAATCTATATAAATATAAACTATATATATTATAAATAATAAATTTTAAAAAATTATTTCAAATTTTTTTTTATTATATATTAAAAAAACATTATATTATCTTTTAAGTTGAAGTATTTAAACCAAAAAGGTTTTTTATCCCACATTAAAAAATATAATTTTTTTAACATAAAGTATATATACTAAAGGGCTTTAAATTTTACATTGAAAAAATAAAATATTTTTCAAATATTTATATAGTAAACTTTAAAAAGAGTTAATAACCAATTAAAAAATATATATTAAAAAAAAGGGATATCTAGCTATGAAAAAAACACATTTTAAAAAAAATAAATCTCTATCGGGTTTTGCTAAGTCATCTGGGTCATGGGTCGACTTGGCAGATCGACCGAGTTTGACCATTTTTTTGCTCTTGTCGGTCTTTTCACCTTACCTGGATCGGTCCAGCCACCAGATTGACAGAGTCCCAAGTCGACCTACTAAACCGATTCGAGTTTAATAACTATGTGTGACACTATTATCGTGAGTACTGTATTTGGTATCCAACTAATTAATAACAATATATTTTTACATTTTAAAAATGTTTTTTCAAAAAATTTGAAAATTTTTATTTTTTTATTTTAAATTATTTGTTTTTGTATTTTCTGATTATTTTGATGTGTTAATATCAAGAATTATTTTTAAAAAATAAAACAATATTATTTTGATTCATTTACGAGCAAAAAACACTTAAAAAATAGCCGCTACCACACTCCTAAATATCACCATAATTAAATCGTGTTTTTAAAATAAAATTCAAAGAAAAAAAATGTGTTGACTTTGTAAACATATTTTATAATATGAGAAAATTATTAAAAATATAAATTTAATATATAAATTTAATAAAATAAATAAAAATTATATATATCAATAAATTTGAAAAGAATTGTTAATATTAAGTCGGGATCGTTAGAGATATTTGGATGATTTGAAACTATGATTAAAGAGTATCTCTTTAATTAAAATTTTTTTATCTTATTATCGTAATTTTTTTTATGCAAATGTATTAAGAATATCATAATAATAACACACTTGCATATTATTATATAAGATTTTTGGATATTGTTATTAAACTCGATTCATGCCAACTAGTAAACCTAGAGACCCCTAACCTGACTCGAGTTTCAAATTAAATCATATAAAAATTGACTAAATCTGATCAGGTCGATTTAGCAGGTTCAAACACAACCTAGTTAAAACTAAGTTTGATTTTTAAAAAAATCAAGAAGATATTATTTTAACCTCTTTTTTAAAAAAATATTAAGATAATGATGTTTTGAATTGACCTAAATCAACCGCCAAACCAATGTCCTACATCATAAACCCAATTAAGTTTTTCTAAATCTATTTTTAATTTAATTATACAATAATAAAAATAAAGATTCAAAGGGAATCCACCAAATAAATTTTTTTAAAAAAATATATCATGCATTATTGTAAAAAAAGAGAGGTTGTTGATATTATAACAAATAATATTATAATCTTATTCAAAATAAAGTAAAAGTTGAATGGTATATATCAAAATATATCCTAAATACATTTCAAATTAATTAATTTTAATGAATTAAAATTAAAATTGAAAAAAAAATATAAAGGCCAAAAAAAAGACAAGACACCTTGGGCGAGCTAGTGCACCTGATCCATTAAAAAGAATGCAAGACATCCTGGCGCGACTACCCTTTTTTTTTCCTTAAGAAACAAAAAACAAATAATATATCCGTTAACTTTTTTCAACCATCCAAGGTGATTGAAAAGTCGGGCCCTAAATCCCTGGACCTAAAAAATCTTGTATTTCAACCCTTTTTTAACATGAAGAAATATCTCAATAAGCCTATAACTTAACCTCAAGTTATTAAAAGAACTAAAAATTATATTGAATTAAAAAATAATTATCAAGCCTTGATATATTTTTCCCTGAAAAATAAATGATCAAAAACACCTAAATAGAACTTTTCTAGTTAAATAAATTCAATTGAAATCAAGATTGGCTTTTCCATTAATTCTCTCTCCTCATAAAATTCAGGGAGTGAAACGCAAAACACATAAAATGTAGGACTAAAACATCAAAACCTTAATAAATATGGATAAAAATTGAAAAATGACAATTTTAGGGACCAAAATTTTAAAAAATATCTCATGAACCATTAAAAAAAGAAAAAAATATATTGCATTTTTGTTTCAATATCAAATTTAGACCTGACATTCGAATTTAACTTTAGCAATAAAATTAAATTCTATATTGTTGAAGTGAGCACTAGTTTGAGGTTGAAGATTTTTTCAACACAACAAAAAACCTATATCAGGCTAATCGAAACAAATTAGAAATTTTGAATCCCAATCAATACAATGTTTAAATATAAAATTAAAAAAAAATAGTTTAGTGATTGAAATAAAAAATGCTTCAAGAACAACAAAAAATAAAAAAACATTATTCAAATCCACAATATTTTCTCTCTACAATGTTTTGCTAGTTAATTTAATTATTATTTATATATATAATTGTAATGTAATGTAAATATTACTCTCTGCTAATATTATAATATTATATATTATTATAGATTTGGGTTTCTGTCAACGGCAATTATAATGTAATGTAAATATTACGCACTGATTCTATTATAATATTATAATATTATTATGGTTTGATAGTTTTTGAATTTGATTAAATCTTCAAATTCTTATTTTTTGGGCTAAATGATAGGGTTTGATAAACCTAACAAATTTAACCATGCAGAAAATAATTAGTGTATTTTTTCTCATTACGAACTTCTTGGGTATGAACGAACATGTCAAGTCTCGTTCTTCTCCGAATGGCTACAAGCAGTGGTGGAAGGAGAGGGGCTGGCAGAGATCCGGTTCCTGCAAGGAAATGTTTTATTTTTATAAATATTTTTAATTTTAATAAAAATAACTAAATTTTTTTCTTGACTTCTTATTTTTTTTGTTCTTGCTCTGCCCCTGGCTACAAGAATCACATACTATTGCACATTTTATAATCCTAAAACTTTGATGGCATCCTAGAAAGAACAAAGGAAGAAAAAAATGGATGGGAATGTTTTTTTTTTTTTTTGGTTCTTCACGGGCCAAACTTTTTTTTCTGCAAAAAATGATATTGAGATGTTGCAAGCTTGATTTTTTTAAAATAAAAATATGTAAGTTGAATCATACACTTACTAGATCAAATAAGTTGGTTTTATTTTATTTAGATGAAAAAAAAACAACAATAGATAAATTCAATTTAAAAAAAAATGATTAAGATAACTTGGAGAAGATATATTTAAAAAATAAATAAATGATATATCTCAATTCACAACCTATTAAATATGAAAGAATGCAATGGAATAAAAATAGACAAAAACAATTGATCTCGGTTAACCTGAATTTACATGACAAACCTATAATTATGGTAATCAAAGTTGAGCTGGATAAAAAAAAAATTACCGTCGCCTAAATCATGAGATTGGAATAACAGAATAAAAAAAATAAAGAGAATTATAAAGTTCTTTAAAAAAAACTTGCGTTAATTTTTCAAACCTATGACTTGGGTTATTAAATCCGAAACACCCTTTTTAGAAAAATTACAAAATTCAAATCCCAACCAATTAAATATTAAATGATGAAATTGAAAAAAAATTATTATACAAAAAGATTAAAAAAATAAAAATTAAAAAAATAAGGATTAAAATTGAAAAAAAAATTGATATTTGATTTAAGGTTAAAATTGAAAAGAAAAATTCATATAGTAAAAGGACCTAAAAAAATAAGGATTACAATTGACATAAAAAATAAAATAATGTTTTGATTAAATGGAAAAATTGAAAAGAATAATAATTTACAAAATGGCTAAGAAAAAAAATTAGAAATTAAAACAATGAGAACCAAAATAAAAAATATAATACTATCAATTTGAATTAAAGGATGAAATTAAAAATAAATAAAACTTCTACAAAATGGTTAAGGCAAAAAATTAAAAATCAAAAGAATAAAAATTAAACATTAAATAACAACAACAAAAATTCAAGGAAGGAGGGAGAGAAAAAATATTTACCATTACAAATCAAACCACCATCAACATGTATAACACTAATAAGAAGAGACACAACCACACTTCCAATAACATGGTGGAAGAGTATTTTTAGACACCAAAAAGTGCTGCAATGCACGCGCCCAAAATGCGCTAGCGCCTCCCACGAGGCTCTAGATGTTGTACACGCACCTGTCTTTTATAATTTTTTTATTTAGCTAAATAATAATTTGCTCTTGATATGAGATAATAATTAAAAAAAAATAACCTTTGGTAAAAGATAAAAAACACCTCATGACTTCAATTTGAATTTTTTAACTTCCAATAACATTTAGATGTTATTTAGATCGTTTAATAATATTTTTAATTTTTATATTTGAGAAAAGATGAAATTACCTTTCATCATACACATACATGATAATATTGAAAACAACATCTTAAAAGTATCAAATTGCCTCTTGAAGATATAATTGAAATTTTTGCTTTTAAGAACATTTCAATTTTGTTTTATTGTGCTTTTGAAATATAAAAAAGATATAATTACCCCTAAATAATTTAAAAATAACCAATACATCCCGTGAAAAGAATTTAACACTTCCAATAACTAGTTATAAATTTTGACATTATTAAACTATTCCAATGAGTGCAATTACAATAATTTTCCCACCGGTTTTAGCTTGGTTAACATCTTAGATTAAGTTAGCTATTTGAATTTAGTCTTTTTTTATTAGGCTCATCAAATAACATAATATCACTAGATATTATAAAAATATTTACTAATAAATAATTCATAATAATCTATTGGTTATTAAAAAAAAAAATACTATAAATAATTAAACAACACACATGCGAAGGGTATATGTGCATGTGTTTTATAGCTCCTGCAAGCATATAATATTTATCAAAATTCTTAAGTCTATCCTTTAAAAATAGAACATGCGAAAGGTACACATGCGAAGGATGTCGATCAATTTTGTGTGATACTAAATAAAGCACCAAAATATGGATATATGTAAAATGAAAGCAAACATGTACCAAATTATAGAAAGGATGCGAGATCACATTGTCTAGGGAAATCATCTTACTCACTCTGGTATATTCTTTTCAAGCTATCAACATTGGCCAGCTATGGCACAAGGTTAAAAACCCTGCGTAAGTTTTGCAAGCTCCAAGCTCCAAAATCGTAAACAAACATAATAAGTTTCCACTGAATTTAATTATATCTTCTCCTCCCTCCCCCCCTTCCCCTCCCTCCCCCCCTCCCTCTTCCTCCACGTTCCATTTCATGAACCTTGTTGCCATCTCTTTCATAACTAAACATGCTCATTTTAATGTCATCCACCACCTTGTTATGAGGTCTCCTATGTACCTGTAACAACAATGAATTGAATGATTTGAGGACCAAAACAATAGCAGCAACAGTAATACTGAAAACAATTAAAAAATGAAAGGATGTCAACATGAAAATCTTCCACATCAAGTTGGTCTTGAAGCTTTGATGCAAGATCCTCATCACAACTAGTATCCGGAAAATCATTTTTTGTCAGACGCCTTGACCCTGCATTACTCTTTTCCCACTCCTCTAGAGTGAAAACTTGTGATTCTTCTTGTTTATTCTTCCCCCTATATTTCTGACCTCTTGAATGCCGATCACCTTGATTTGGGTGGTGATTCATTTTCAAAAGTAACTTTTGAGAAGCTGCTTGATTTTGAACAGGAACTGTTTCAATTACTGCCAAAAATATAGATGTTAAAAGTTAATACAACAGCAAGATAAAGAAACAAAGGAAATTCAAAAATGAGCAATTCAGAAGTGCTGTATCATATCTGATTCTATAAATCATGATGAATCTATCTCACCCTTCTTCTTCTTTTTTCAACTTACAATCATTCAATTTTAAATGATTATCTAGATAGTATCTCCTTCACTGCAGGCTTCAAAACATTATCCCTCATGTTTCACTAACACAAAAGTGAGGATTACAATACTTCTCTTTCTCACTAGAAAAATAAAAATTCACCCATCTAGGCCATTGCAAAACAGCATGAATACAGTTGCAAATGCAATAAAACTCGCACCTTCCTTCTGTCTTGCAGAAGAGTCATTTGGCTTTTGTTGAAGACTTTCATTAAGGGAAACTGTTTTTTCCTTATCATCATCTACTTTCTGCTCTGAATCCATTGGCCTTAGTTCAGCATTTCCAGAAGTTTTTGCAACGGTAGGCACATTGCTCTTGGAGGTAGACCCATTATAATCTACCACTAATTCCAAATAGTTCATTAGTGATTGAAATTGCAATATACAATCTATAACAGATCACAACCCCCCCCCCCCCCTTTTTATTAACTCCCTTCATGTATTTTGCAAATAAAAACCATGCAATTTCATCTGAGTAGTGTCTATGCCTGCATGCTAAATGAAACAGATTCGGCCACCTCTCTTTCATTGTAATTATCAAGAGATAATCCCGCAGCGTCCAATGATACAAAAATAAAGGTTCTAGTTCTTTTCCCCCTTTCCATTACCATTCACATGTAGTGAAGGTCATTCTCTATCATTCCAAAACAAAATTGCATCATACAACATCTGGTGCACCATAACATTTATTGCAGCACAATATAGGTAAACTTGCAAAGAAAAGGGAAATAAACAAGCACCTTCCTTTGATCTCCACTGAAACTTTCTAGGATTTTCTTTGTAACTTGTTCTGAGGGAAGCTACTCTCACTTTGTCATCAACACTATCTGCTTTTCTTTGAGCATCAAGAGGTAGAACTTTGGTGTTTCCAGCAGTTTCTGTGCTAATTTGCACGGTGCTGTTGGAGGTAGACTTAAAGTAATCTGGAATATTTGCCTTCTCTTCATAAGAAACTGAAAAGCAACAAAAATTATCAAATATAGAATCACACAGGTCAGTACAAAGTGCCTGTCCTACTCACATAAGATCTGTAGATTGACCATCTAGATACAGTACTAACCCTTAGTATCTAAGCAGAAGATCTACTTTCAAGACTAAAACCCATGCACTTGCACTTGACACCGAGCCTGCTTAACATGCACATCACGATTACAATAATGAACAGGCAAGTTCATTTTGAAAACACACATGTTATCCTATTTCTTCGACTTTGAGAGCCTAGAATTCTCATTTTCTTTTCTTCTCAAAATTCTAGATTGACATATTTTTAACTCTAAAATGTTTCATATAGTTCTGTTCCCTTCTGCATCTTCTAAATCTACGATCAACTCATCTAGAAATTGTTTAAATTGCCATATATCCAAAATCTTTGCAAGGCATTAAAAGCTATAGTTTCCATCAAAATACTAAAAGGGTAGATTTAAACTGCTGTGAAAGTAATAAGAGATTATACAGCTTGACCATTAGGTTCACGGAGGTTCATTTCCCCACTGCCAAAACCAATGCAGGGATGTCACATAACCAGAGCAGAAGAATGTCATCAAACTCAGAACTGCACAAAATGTTTTGCAGTTTTCAGATTTGCAATGGTGAACTCTAGGAAGTTGTTTAATGTAGCAAACAAGATTACACCAATTAGATTTCAGGTTCAAATTCTAAATACCTCAGTGAGGTAGAACTTGTGAACTTTCATGGTTCAATGTGGTTATAGATTTGGGTTTCTGTTTAAGAAAATTTATTGCATTCAACAAAGGAATGGAAAATACGTTGAAATTGAGTTGTGCAAGGAAATGCAATCCTCTCTGCCCCCCTGCCATAATTTTAGGAACAAAACATAAGGGGCCTTAGAACATCCACACAAGATAGCTGACTTACAAAGTTTGAAATCTTAAAATAAAGTGTTAGCAAAACCTAGGTAGGCATCAACTAGGATAATTAAGTGAATGCTAATTACAAGAGTCTGGTAAAACAATCAAACATTGCCCGCCTTGAGGCAAGAATAAACAAAATGATGAGAGATTCTTGATCTTTATTGAAATAATTTTGAGAAAATAGATGAGGGCGCTGTTAGATTAGCTTCTTTGCGTGTGGGAAAAGCTATAATACTAGTAAATGCTAAAAGCTCCAAATTTTTCCAACAACAAAAAAAAAAGAGTTAATGTCCAACTATGTATTTCATTTCACACACTAAATGCTATCCAATGTCCCAACCCTGTAGTTTTTAGCCCTTGACAGCACCAGAACAAAATCATAATGCAGGAAAACATTATGCTATACCGCACTAAAAATACTAAGAGGATCTTATTACAGTCAAAAGCAAGCTGCATATAACATCTAGAAGACAAACCCGATCGTATGGCTTGCTGAGAAGACCTACGAGAGGGTGCTCCAATTTGCAACTTCTCGAAAGGAGGAGGGCCGCCATTATCAGTTTCCTGTGATAACCTTAATGATGAACGTGAAATACCAGAATATTTTTGGTTCATTTGCCATTCTTCATGAAGTGATTGGACAATGCCTCCTATTACAGTTATAACTTTAGGATTCAAACATACAATACAGTTATGTAATGGAGCTTTGTTATCCAACCGAACCTGCCAAAAGCATTGATTAAATTAAAAATTAGAAATGGTAAAAAAAATAAAATAAAAGTGGTAGATTACCTTAGAACCAGGAGCTATATCATTTGGGATTGAAGGAATATGAGAATATTCGATTGCATTTATCTCGTTGTGCCCATCAGTGAGACCGAGTTTTAACAGTCGCCGTTTGCTTGAATTCGGAAACCCTTCTATGCTACTAACAGAAATATCTCTCACTGCAGATATCTGTTTATTTTATTTTATTTTATTTTATTTGTATATATATTTAACATAAGAGAGAGGAGAAGCAAATTAAGAAAATAATTTGAAATTCGATAAAAATAAAGCGAGGAAATAAATAAATAACCTGGAGGATTTTGGGGCCTTGAAGATAGGAGGTTTTATTGAGGAGGTTTGGGTCGGGTAAGGACTTGGCTCCGATGGATCTAAGATCCATGTTGAGGAGCTCGGACTCGACGGCGTTTGCGACGGTGCAAGGGTCGCCGTCATCAGATAAAGCAGAGTGAATTATGATTAAGGCGTTTAATTGATCTATTCCGCCAAGAGACCAGCCCCTGGTCCTCAGGATTTCTAGCACTGCCTCTGCCGCTTTGCTCGAGCTCTCTTCCAGTTCATCCATTGCTACCGCCTTTGCCTCTGTGCATTCAACTATTGAAATATTCTGGCTTGGTTTTGTTGCAATCCTTGCTGCCCAGGTGTTTTGCTTTCTTTCTTTCTTCTTTAGTTCATGATTTCGGAATATTATACATCGGGCCTTGGGCCAACCAGATATCATATTTGGGCAAAGATTCATGGGCTTTGGGCCTTTTGCAAATGCTAGTTCGGTAGGACATAGCTTAATATCCAAATTGAACCAAAAGAACTATCTTATGGCTATGCAACATAGTGATGCGGGTTAATTTGATGGTGTAATAAAAGGAAATGGAAGAAAAGCTTGTTAGTATTGGATAAAATAAATCAAATAGTTAAAAAGGTACGGAATAATTTAATTGATATGGCATATTTTTATATTGATGAAATGGATAAAAGGATAATAATGCATAGTATAAATGGCTAAATTGGTTAAATTAGCAAATGTGGTCAGTGAGAAAAAGCATCAAGCATCTAAATAAGATTGCGTGGAGGGTTTAATTAGTGAAGGATGAAGGTGAAGGTATAATTAAGGACAATTTTTTAAAATCTCTCTCTCTCTCTCTCTCTCTCTCACACACACACACACACACACACACACACACACACACACCAAGTGAAAGGAAATGATGAGATTAAAGTGAAGTGAAAATGATAAAAATGATGGGATACAGATAATGATACCTTTTTTAAATCCACAGAGACATTAAGAGCATGGTAATCTTTGGTAGCAAGAGCTTCTGAAGTAGGTAGGTGCCTCTCATCTTAATTTTAATTTTATATATATTATTATATTTATAACAAAAAAAAAAGAACAATATCATAATGGGATGTTTGGAAGTAAACTATGGATACTAATATATTGATGTTCGATGAGAATAATAGGAATGTCAATGGATTGAATAAATTTTGTTAGTATTGTTTTTGAATAAATCTATTTCGAGGTGTGTGTATATATACAAGAAGAGAGTGAAAAGTAACATGGGAAATCAATTTCCAAATTGAAAATGAATTATCATTGTGGAATGAATTATGCTAAAAAGTCTTCTTGATGTGTGTGTTATCTTTATACTTAAAAAATAATAAATTGTATCTAAATAGGTTATATATATTATCGATATACATGTTGCAGGTCTATCACATATGGCTAGACAAAGTTGATCTAGTCACAGTTTATTATAGTTGTTGTCATGGTATTGCGTGACAATGAGAATGACGAGTCTATTTTCTGAATGTGTTAAAAATGAGTTTTTGGTTTAATCATAAAATTATAATTATGAAATTTAGGAGTCTTCATCTAGTATTATGGTTACTAGGAAACCTATGATTTACGAGAGTCTAGGTAAGAGACTGGTTATGTAAAGGGAAGACGCATCACCCCCCGTGCACCTTACCTAAAATAGACTACATTGTTGTTTGATTGTTTTTTTAGGTCATGTTTCTATCCGTTGGTCTTTTTCTAAGGTCCAAGATAAATCTCTCTTTGTGAGGAAGTCTCTACCTTATTGGGTTAAAACTTAACTGTTCTAATGCCTGAATTTTAGTATCACATTTATTTCATAAATATAACTATTTCCTAACATTCCGAACATAATAATTGTTATGGGTTTTTTATATTTTGGTCAAACCCTAATGGATAATCATAAACTGGTTATGATATCCATTTTGCATTTTAAAAATATGAGAAAGATGTAATTTTTTTTATGAAAATATTATTGGAAAACTTTCAGGATTTGACTGTATGCACAAAGACAATATATTTTTTATGTTTTTGGAAAGATGAAATTTATTTATTTATTTTTGAAATTTTTTGAATTCTTTTTAAAGAAACATTTTGGAAAAAACTAGGTATTATTAACACTGGGTTTGTATCATACAATATAAGTCTATAGCCTGATATTATGCAAAATAGTTGGAAAAACATGCGAGGGGCCTACAAATATTTTTAAAATTCCCCTAGGAAAATTTGAATTTTTTTTAATATTATTATATTATTATTAAATATATTAAGTTGGGCCAGACCCAGCTGGGACAGGTTGAGTTGTTAGGCAGCCCAACAGACCTGATCTCCCTCTTTTTTTAGTGGGTTGGACCCGGCTAGGTTGGATCGACTTACGACCCATCATCTTTTCTTTTTATTTTTTGGTTCGGGCTAGACCCGACCCAACCATATGGGCGGGGTTGGAATGGGTCTAACCCATAACCCACATGGTTACTGGCCTGACCCAGCAACCATATGAATTATTTGGTCAATGCATGCAATAGCCACCCGAGGGGGGGCAAGAGAAAAGGAAGATGAAGGCTTGCCTGACTAGAGGAGAAAAGAGGCTAACGACATTCCTGGCGGTGCAAGAAAGCCCGGCATATGGCTGGTGGCGACAATGATAATGAAGACTTGATAGTGGAAGAGAAGAAATAGGTGGCTAAGAGAAGAGAAAAAAACTGGGAAAAGAGCTGATTTCCCCCCAACTTTAGCCTTATATTTCTTTTTGTGCAAAGCTTGGAATCCACCCCTGTTTATAACAGATAGAAGATGAACATTTTATCTTTACTGGGTTTCAAATCTTGGCCTTTGATTTAACCTACAATGATCCCAACTGCTGGTTCAAAGTTTTTAAATGGCCTGAAAAGTTAGCAACTAAAAGCTGCATGTGTTTGCCACCTTGGAGTGGCGCCGAGGCAGCTATGGTGTCAATCAACCACAAAAAAACCATACCGAGGTATGGTCAAGTGTCAGACCATCATAGTGGTGTATGATTTGTCTGATTTGGTTCAAAGATGAAGCATTAAATGCTTTGAAAAAATAGCCACCTGAGCAGCTTTCGAATGGAAAAAATGATCAAAAAAATAAATAACTTTTTTTTTACTGTTTAGAAAAAAAGGCGTCATTTTGATAAAAATGTGTCGTTTCATAAAAATAAAATGACATCGTTTTGACTTTTAAGGTTTTAATTTAGCGATTTAATAAAATTTTAATCTAGTCCTTCGACTTTTGATTTCTTTTAATTGCATCCCTAATTGGCCTTGAACTTTTAATTTTATGCAATTTTGCCCCTGAAAAACTTCAACATCAACCCCAAATTTCAGCGTTTTTTCATTGTGGCCCTTGATTTTGAATTTATGCAAATTAACAATTAAACTTTTAATTTTCTTCAATTTCACCCCTGTTTTCAATCAATTGAGCCCCCATAGTCCGAAGCCTTTTGCAAAATGATCTTTGGATATGAATTTCTTCAATTTAGCCCTTAATTAACCTAAAACTTTTGATTTTTCTTGCAATTTTACTCTTAATTTGAATCAATTGACTTGGTAAGAATTAAATTTGATCTCCTAAAATTCTATCATTTTCCTCATCGCCGGTATTCTTACTATTTTTTTATTATTATTTTTATTATTTATTTTTATTTTAAAAAGAAAAAAAATATAAATTTAAGGGAATAACCCAGAAATGGGTTATGATAGTTGTCTCTTCATTACAATACTTACAATAGAAAGTCTTGTAAGAGACTTTAGATAGTAAGCTTTGTAAAGAAAAAAAAGAAATGAGAGATAATAGAATCACCGGATCAAGAAATGGTTAATCATTCTAAAAGTGTTAGAAGTGAGGGTTCAAAAGCGCATGTGTAATGTATGACCCTTTGTTTTTATGCTTAGGTTGGTTACCTCTTGTTCTAACCTGTTTTATTGAAGAAGAAAAAAGGAATCAAATCACTTCTTATCCCTCGATAAACTAACATCATTGAAACTCATCACCAATCTTTATTCTCATATTTTCTTGTTCTAACCTGTTTTATTGAAGAAGAAAAAAGGAATCAAATCACTTCTTATCCCTCGATAAACTAACATCATTGAAACTCATCACCAATCTTTATTCTCATATTTTCATGATAATGCCAAAGCAAAAGTATAAGCATATGATAACCTAAAGTAAATTCCATTAATCTAATGATATTTTTTTTTAAACGAAACCCATGAATCCAATGACATTTTTCTTTCAAGCAATTCAAGTAAAGCCTATTAATCTAATGAAATTTTTATTTCAAGAAAAGTCTATAAATTCAATGACTCTTTTCTTTTAATCAAGGCTCATTAGCCTGATGATATTTTTCTTTTACACTAAACTTATTAATCTTTTTTTTTTAACAAACTTACTAGACAAAGTTAAAGTAAAATGAATTTTTCAATGTCTTTCTAGCACAAGTATAGTAAAGAGAGAATATCTATCATAACTTATTTTGACCCCTACTTTTAACACAAGGAGTAGGGTTCAATCCTCACTTTCAAAATATATGTGTTAGACATGAGAGGATCATGTATGATAAACTGGACTTCTAACTTTTTTTTGTTATGTTCAAATCAAGCCCAAATGTCATCACGTACTCTCAATGACCCTATGTAAAATCATGTCAATCCAGCCTAAATTCACTCATAACAATATGAAGAAATGAACCCCGAAACCAAAACGTTCATAAAGAAATTTACTCACAAAGGTTAAAAGAAAATATTTTTTTAATAAAATTAAATGCTCTAACCTCAAAGATGACTCCACTAGTAAGATAACGATTTACTAGATAGTTGAGAAAGTTGATCAAAAGGGTATTGCCTAAGACACTCTTGAACCTACAAATCCAAATTCACACATACAATGAAAAATAATATTTTAAAAATAAATTCATGTATTAACCATTTCCAATATATTTAAATTTTTTAAGGACATGACCGATATAAGGATCTTACCATCTGTGGGTTAATTCTTAGATAAAGAATACAATCAATACTTATTACATAAACACCTAAAACAATCACACAAAGGAAAGCAACAACAAAACTCCTTTTTTTAATTTTTTAATATGAAAATAATCCTATCATTTATTTAATAAAATAAAAAAATTTGAATATCTTTATTACGACATAAATTTCACAATGAGCAAACTATTAGAGTATATGGTTGTAGCCAATCAATTGGTTACATGCAACACTGATTTTGTTTGTATAAAATATATTTATTATTAATAAAGATATTATTTATCTTTAATATGCATTAATATTTAATTAATGAGTCTAAAGTAAAGATAAAGTTCTTGAGACAAAAACGCTTTGTGAAGAAAATTATATGGTGGTTTTAATTCTTAGGATTTCTATTGTTCAAAAGTATTGTTCCTAAATGTTCCTCATTAATGCTTTATTAAGACAATATATTAATTTAAGTTGTTGAGACCAATACATATCGTGTTATTTTTTTTATGAAAGGAAACAGTTGTTCTTATAAGTTGAGGTATAAGGGACATTTAGAACTAATATGAAGGTGTTTGTCAAATGATGTGTACATTAAAATATTTCACATGAGGATTTCATATGAAGAGATCATGTAAATCCCGAGAAAAACCAAGGCTGGATTAAATTAAAGAAAATAAATTAAACTAAAAAGAAGTGGGGGTAAGAACCAATACACTTAAAGAAAATGGGGCCTAAATGCAAATAAGAATAATTATAGAGCATAAATACTCCTATTCTCACCAAAAACAGGTCTGCAGCTACGTAAAGAAAGAAAAGAGGGAGTTTTTATATCTATTTTTAGAAATTAAGAGAGAAACACCAAGATTTCAAGAACCCATCCCAGATTGAGGGTTATAGGTAAAATAAACCCTGGTGGGAAAGGGATTAACAAGAAAAAATTGAATAAGAAGAGAAGAGGGGAGGGTCGGCTGTCATTAGAAAGAAAAGGAG
>Ga0325411_1001014_pt1 | contig 30541 bp, 32 predicted proteins | sample PopdelMetagenome_13_FD_206181 | JGI IMG/M metagenome (GOLD analysis project Ga0325411, IMG submission 206181) | Populus deltoides microbial communities from Bellville, Georgia, United States - Xylem-PdIQD-R4 | ecosystem: Host-associated > Plants > Phyllosphere > Stem > Wood/Secondary xylem...
TTGTGTTGTTGTTAACTATAATTTATACAATAAACCTCCCTGTGGTTCGACCCCGGTCTTGCCGGGTTATTTATTACTTCGACACTCCTGCACTTGGGAGAAGACATCAATCTTTTGGTCGTGTCAGCTGCCCAGTCCAGAATCAGCAGCGAAAACTGCGTCGCTGCCGATTTCTGCATCGGCAGCGAAAACTGCATTCATCATCATTTCTCTCTCTCTAAATATATATATATTTTCCTTTGGGTGTTTACACTCAAACTCTGATTTGAAGTCACTCCAAGTCAGTGTTTCAAATGCACATCTCAGCTGAATCGTTTCCCACCATGTCATGGCCTGATCAGACAATAATTGAGTAAGACAATTCACCCGTAAGCCCTCGGGAATGTTAATCTGGATTATAGTCTTCTCCACTTTTATGATCCACCTCCAAGCTATCTCTGCATCTTATTCCTCCATGTATGGTTTGCAATCCATTTCCCTCATACTTTTGACCAATCGTACGAGTAACACCACGTTGCTCGTGGTCGGGACAATCCTGGGGGTGACCTATGGAATATGTATAACTGGAGGTGTTTGTGGCATAGAGTTGGCCATGCCCTCCATCACTACCTTAATTATCTGAGCTAGAAACCCCAAATTTGTATAAGGCAAGGCACCCCTATTGGAAAGGTCGAAGGGTGTGCCTTTATTCTTTCTTGTTGTCCCATCCTTGTTGGGGGTACTTCTTTCGTTTGATTTGGTACCTGCTCTTCTTCATCTAATGGGTCCTCATCCTGCAATCTTGGGCACTTTAGCCTCTACTACTTCTTTCTATAGAGGGTGGCTCAGTTCGTGCTCCATGTCGAGAGCGCATTATCCTAAAATAGATCACAATAATTTTTATTATCATCAATCCTTAAGATCCTAACCAGGTGCTCTGATACAAACTGTAATGACCTGACTTTTTCATAGCCAAAAAGAATCAGTGGAATTTTTTTCCTGTAAGTCGTTGGGTTCTCGATGCTTTTCATAATATCATTCTGTGAATTTATAAATGCATTTCATTCATTAGCAAGACACAACCAACATAGGGTAATGTATATCAACATCCTATAAAAGTGACACTACACAATCCCACAACGGTATTCAGGGTTGATCGTAATAGAATTCATCTATTTGTGTAGTGCAATATTCATGTGATTTCACAATACAACATTCTCATAAAAGAGAATATCACATACATACATTCACCATGCTATATTTACAAGATCGTACTTTCATATCTGTATTCCATCATGATTTTCGATACAAGTCTTTACAACAATATCAAATGGAAAATATTCAACTAGTTCATTCGTACTTATCAAATACACGACACCTTTCAAAATATATGAACCCGTGAAATAGGCTTTCCTATGCACCTTGGTTGTGTGATGTTCTTATTACAAAAACAACATGGATACAAGAATAATGAATAATCTAAACACGATAATAAACAACTAGAAGAATGTTATCGTTACTTTTCATTATCAACAAGAATAGGTACATTCCTTCTTTTACTTCTCATATGCATTGTACAATCCTTATTATTTCATTAAGTGTATTATTCTTGCTCATACGCCCCAACCTCTCCATAGGAGTTGTAAGGCTGAAGTTTAATCATCGGTTAAGGTTAATTATTTCACTTTAACCCAGTCATCCATCTTGGATACTTTTAGCCGTAGCTAATCACAACATTCAAACTCGATCATCCATCTCAGATGCCATTAACCAAAACTATTCACAAAATCAAACCCATCCTCTTGTACGAATATCATTAGCCGAAGCCAGTCATCATAATCAACTCGGTCATCCATCTAGGATGCCATTAGCCAAAGCTAAACATCATATTCGACTTGGTCATCCCTATAAGATGTCATTAGTCAAAGCTAAACATCATATTCAACCCATCCATCCCTATAGGATGCCATTTGCCTAGACCAATCATCAACTAACCCGACCATCCATCTAGGATGCTATTGGCCGAAGTTAATCATCAATTCATCCCAACCATCCCTTTAGAATGCTATTAGTTGAAGCTAAACATCAAATACAACCTAGTCATCCATCTCGAATGCCATTAGCCGAAGCTAATCGTACAACTCAACCCGGTCATCCATCTTAGATGCCATTAGCCGCAGCTAATCATCAATCACAACCCCGTGATGTTACCCTTGCCAAACTTTAATACCAACCCTGAATTTCAGTACCTTTTTCATTTTGGTCCTTAGTTTTGGATTTATGCAAATTGACCATTAAATTTTTGATTTTCTTGCAATTCGCCCATGATTTCAATCAATTGACTTTGTAAAATTTAAGTTTGATCCTCTAAAATTTCAATCTTCTCGATTAAGCCCAAATAAAATTAGGGTCCCAAACTTAATGTTTCACCAATTAAGTCCCTAATAAAATTAATTTGGCCAATTAAAAGTATACTTAAGTCCTTGCACCTAATTAAATCTTTTATTTTGACCCAAATTAATTCTTAAACATAATTAAACTTCCAACTTGACCCATGATTAAATCAAATTAGCTTATTAAAAATCTAATTATGTCCCTGAACTTAATTTTTATATAGATTTGTCTAATAATCGTTTAATTGACATTGAATCTGCATTGTCTCTCCAATATTGGGTATAATGGGGTATGATTAGACTCCCAATTTCATCCAAAACTCAATCTTGATTCTTCTATATATATTTGAAACCCTCTTAGTTTACTTTTGCCATGTTGTCAATCTTCTTGCTATTATTACTTCTATTTTTTATTTTTATTTTGAAAGGAAAAGGGGTAAATTTGGGGGGAATAACCTAAAAATGGGTTATGATAGTTGCCCCTCTTTACAATGTTTACAACAGAAAGTGTCGTAAGAGACTTTATAAAGTAAACTTGTAAAGAAGAAAAAGGAATGAGAGATAGTGGACCTACCAGATCAGGAAAAGGTCAATCGTTTTGAAAGTGTTAGAAGTGAGGGTTCGAAAGCACGCTCAGTAGGAAATAGGGCTAAAAAGCGCATTATATGGGAGATGAGGGCTCAAAGGCGCACTTAAAAAAAAAGAGATATGGCTAAAAAACACACTATCTAGGAGATGAGGGCTTGAAGGTACGATAAAAAAAGATAGAGATAAGGCTGGAAAGTGTGCTATGTGAGTGATAGGGCTAGAAAGTGTGAAAGCACACTATTTGAGTGATGAGGTTCAAAGCTACACTCGAAGGAAAGGGATAGGGCCTAAAGGCACACTATCTGATTATTAGGGCTAGAAAGCGCACTCAGAAAGAAAGAGATAAGGTCTGAAAGTGTCCTATCTGATTGTGAGGGCTAGAAAGTGTGCTATAAAGAGATAAGGTTAGAAAATGCATTTCTAAGTGATGAAGGCTCAAAGGCGCACTTGAAAGGAGATAGGGTTAAGCGACACACTATATGAGTGATGAAGGTTCAAAGGTGTGCTCGAAAGGAGATTGGGTTAAAAAACATATTATTTGGAAGATGAGAGCTCAAAGGCACACTTAAATAAAATAGAGATAGAGATAGGGATATAAAGCGCACTATCTAATTATAAAGGCTAGAAAGCTCCCTTAATGGATAGGGTTAGAAAACGTACTCGAAAGGAAAAAAAATTGTTGGTTAAATACTAGTTTGTCAAAGATTAAAGTATAATGCATTATGATCAATATGCATGTATACTTACCTAAGAAATATAGGTCTCCTTTCTTCATAGACTTCCCTTTTAAAAGTTTGAACCATTATACCAAGCTCCGATGGCTTTTTTGTTTTTGCTTACTTGAGTTACAACTTGTGATTTTGACCTCTGGGAAGGGCATGTATTAAATGATATCAGCATACCTTTTTGCCTACGAACCTTTATCTCAAAGATTGTCAGTTTTACTCTATATTCTCTGTTTTCTTGGAAAGAGAATCATGGAGTTAGCCTTATTATGTTTCTTAGATTGCTCCATCCTAATCATGACCTCAAGTGTTTAGTTTTGAATTTTCTTTAAGGATGATGCTATGTGGAAGAAGATTTGGTTATTTGCAAGGAATTGTTTTAATGGGAAAATTTTTGGAATTTCAAAGGTATTCCAAACACAAAAACCATTTTGACATCAGTTTTAAGCAAACTTGTTCCGAAAAGAATTCAAGTGATTCTTGTGGACAAGTTTTCATAGTTATTGAAATTCTTTATTTTGTTATTTTGGTAAAAGTGTGAAGTGACTTTTTATTTCATGTTTTGTTGGTTAATTGGGTTCAAGTTATAATTTAAAGGGAAGCATTCCTTTTATTTGTATGAATAATGGAGCTTATTTCATATGAGAAAGCATTGTCTGACGATCTAGATTGCCTATCTTTGATTAGAAAGAGCTTGATTGGGTACTTATTATTGGCTTAAACTTTTGGTTATGAAGAAAAAGCATATGTATAGGCTCAAAAGGTGTTTAAGGGATCTCACAACGAATGATCATTAATGCTTGTTTCTAGACCCTTTTTTGGTCCATAAATTTCTAGACCTTAGGATTGACTTGCAAAATGGTTTGTCATACCCCTTAGGGTCGAGCTCGGGCTTCTTATTTTTATCTTCTCATTTAGTTTTGATCGTTATCATCATATTCGTTATTTTGTATGGTATACTCAAACCTTTTTTTACTTTTGAATTTTTTTGTGTTCCTAGCTTTGTTTGGACATCTTTAGTTATTGATGATCTGTTTGCATATTTGGATTACTTTTTAGATTCTTGCACTTGCCCTTAATATGGGGTGTGATCTTAGTCATGGTTATTTCTTAAGAAAAATTTACTAGGCTCAATAGGGACTACAAAAGATATATTTTTAGTCTTGTACAAGGATCGTCAAAGGTAGTCTTTTCTCATTTCAAACATATGCGTTTAGGATCGGTAAGCTTCACTTTCTTCCATGTGAACATGCGAAATGGTTTCTCATTATTCATTTAGCTAAAACTTAGATTTGAAGTCATCTCGTGGTGTTTATGTTGTTCTTCAGGTTTTTCTAAGTGTATCATCACCTTTCTAGGAGATCATTTATTTTTTTAGAACTTGTTTGTTAGAACAAACACCAATTTGGTTTCTTTTTTTGTACTAAAACTTTGATTTTTCAAAAAATCTTTGTGAAAACATGAGATTATACATAGTTTTTGAAGAAGAAGAAAACACACCAAAGAATTCTTGGCCAAGCTTCAATTTTTATTGCTCAATAGAAAAGGTACATGAGGCATAATAATTTTTTACAATATCAGAGTTTACAGGTTTAGGTGACTGTCGCACCCTTGCGGCAGAGCGCGGCGTCGCAGCGATCCTCGATTGGTTTTGGGGTCTTTGTTTTGTTTGTGAATAAGGGAGTCGCCACCTAGTCTTATGGTCACTAGGAAACCTAACTGGTCTTTCAGAGATTCTAAGGCAAGGGACTAGTTGCGTAAAGGGAAGGTATTAACACCCCTAGTACGCCCTACCTAAGGTAAGCTGCTTGGTGTATGGTTTGTCTTATAATTGCTATGGTGTTGGTGTTTTCTAATTCCATCAGTTTTTCTAAGTTTGATTTTAACTAAATTTATTAAGATAGAAATCCAACGAGATTCCATGTGCTTTAAAAGCTTATTTTTCCCTTGGTATTTCAAGAGTTTGCGACTCGTAAATCGCAAGGAGGAGGGACAAAAATTTAGAAACCTAGGGCGCTTTAAAAGCCTATTTTTACCTTAGTGTTTTATACTCTCACGGCTCGTAAATCATGGAGTAAAAAAATTAAAATGTCCTCAATTATAATCAAAGTTTCTTTCAAGGATGTGTGCGGATTTATTATTCCTAGAAAATTATTTTGGATATTAACCACTTGAGGTTTCTTTATCCAAATATTAATAGCGAATAATAACAAGTTATTCCCAATAATATTTTGGATATTCATCCCTTTGAGATTTCTTTATCCAAACATTAACGGTGAATAATAACAAGTTATTCCCAATAATATTTTGGATATTCATCCCCTTGGGATTTCTTTATCCAAACATTAATGGTGAATAATAGATGAATTCCCCCAAAATAAGATTTTTGTATTTTTTGGAATATTGGCCAACACCCTTTGGAGTTTTACAAACATGTTGTAAAATCCAGAAATGCAAGAAAATAATTTTTTGTTGTGTTTAAGAAATCCATGCAAAAACACATTTTTAAAACTTCAAATATTTGTTTTTTTTATATATAAAAAGAATTCAAAACATGTTAGAGTATTGGCCATATGCAACATACAAGAAAACATTTTTTTTTAATCGAAACATAAGCATCATAGTTAATCACATTTAAAGACGACAAATTGTGCGCGTGTACATATATTCTCAAAATTTTGCAAAAATAAATATAATATAATAAAACAAAGATGACCCCTCAAAACTAACTTTTCTCAAATAAAATTCAGTTCATTCTTAAACCCCAAAAATCAAGCTCAGTCACTATTTAAGTGAATTATAATTCACTTGAACAATAACACAAATGTTGTCATTCAACAGCCAAAAGGATAACGCGTCCCCCCCTGAATCTGCCCGAAATCTTACTACAATTGCAAAAGGGGTTTCCCCGCAATTTCAACTTCCTTCCCCGAACTAAAGCTTTATCAAATATATCCCATCCCAGATTATAAAGCAGAAAAGGAACCCCCGAACAGAAAAGTGGGCTAATAACAGCCCCCACCCCCATGTTTCCTTATGCATCAAAGAAAGAAAAAAAAGCAAGGAAACCGCAAACTCTAACGTAAATAAACATCTAAGCTTAAAGTCATGGAAGGGAACGAAAGACAAGCATTCATTGTATGGAAAAAAAAAATAGTAAATGAAGGTGCAAAGCAAAGACAAAACAGGTTTTTACAACATCAACACAAATAGATTTAAAGGCAGCCAGGGAGGAGAAAGTTAAGACTTACCTGCAGGTCTAACTGTTTTTTTTCTGCAAAAGGTGAAATAAAACCAAGCGAACGTTGTTGTCAAGGTTTAGCAGCAAAGCTCCTTCTCCGTCTTGTCTTTTTTTTCCTCCTCTTTCCTCACAATAACACCAGAATGCAAGAAAGAAACTCCCTTTATTTACTGCATTTTTTTTTTACTTTACCTCTTTTGCATTTTTCTCCTTTTTTTCTGCTCTTTTTTTCTCTGTTTTCACCTTCTTTTTATGCTCTTTCTTTCTGCGTTTTTCACCTCCTTTTATCTCTCTCCCTTCTTCTCTGTTCTACTTTCCTTTTCTTGAAAGCTGGCGCTGAGACGGACCAAGATGACAGGTGTTGAAGCTTCTGCCCTCAGCCAATGGTTGCTGCTTCTGGGGATAGCGAAATAGATAGGCCACGCCAGTTTTGGTCTCTGTTCGTTTTCTCTCCTTCTGCTGATGCTTTCTCGTGAGATGACGAAGATGATGGCGATGAAGGCGTGTTGTGCTAGTGGAGTTGTCGCCCTTGCCTCTGTGTTTTTCCTTGCTTTCGACAGTGTCCTTCTTATGGCTTTATCTGCCTTGCCTCTCTCTCTTTTCTTCTTGTCTTTCTTTTCTCGTTTTTTTCTATTCTCTCTTTTCTTTTTCTGCTTTTCTCCTCTTTTTCAGGTCAGCACCCGAGGCTTCTATATAACCTATACATGGCTTTGTTTAGGAAACAAATATTACATTAACTCTAGGGTGTAATATCGGGTGAGCAGAAATAGGAAACCAGAATATTTGATTCTGATTCTGTGATCAGCAGTGATTTCTTTCCTAGTTAGAGGATGGTGCGGCTCTTTTTTTTTCCTTTCATAGAGCTAGCTGCTCCCTTTAAAATGAGGAAATAAAAACGTGGTTGCATCTCCAAAAATCATGCGTGATGATAAAGGAAAAACAACAGGAATTTGTAGAGAAGGAAAGAAATCAGATGGAGGGTGCAGCGGCAAAGTCTTATTTTCCTTATTTGATGTGGTAAAAATCTTGTCATTTATGATGATCTAGCCCCCTCTCCAGCTTTCAATATCCATCTTCAATTCAATTCCTCATTTTAGCACTTTTCGATTCAGTCCTTGGTCCAAAAAAAATCCTTCTTGCATCAGGAATCCCTACTTTCACACTAGATATTCAAACGGGAATATCTTGAGCTTCTGATATCAAAATCAAGCGATTCAAAAGCCCAAATTTATCTATGCGTCTAGGACTACAACTTTCATGAAGGAGTTAAAGGGAGATAAATTCGTTTTAAAGAACAATATCTGGCAGTAATCTCATTGGTCAGAAAGGTTCTTGATTTGACAATGCCAAGCATCCAAATCTGGCTAAGAGTCTGCCCTAAGATCAGGGATCCCTAGGACCTAATAAAGGTGTAGGTCAATTTTTCAACATGTCATGAGTGACAGAATATAGCTAAGATAGTCAGATATCGTACGAAACGAGCCTGATTTGGAACAAAAAATTGCGATAGCAGCAGAATCAATTTTTTTTTAGTGCAAAATTTAAGGGATTTATCTAACCTTAAAAAACAAGATAATGAAGGAACAAATTTAGCATTATGAAGACCCCTAGTCAGTCTAAGAAAACCTGATGATTTTGGCAGCAAAAGGGATGGATAAAGATAGCAGAAAACAGCTTAAACAGGGTTTCGAAAAAAAATATTTCTTTCTCTACTTTTGTCAATCCTCCAGCAAACATGAGCTAAACTCCTACACTTGTTTCAAAAGAGGTATACACCGTTTCCAGCATGTGAGGTCCAAAAATGAGTAACAATAGTGACAAATGGCCGATAGTCTCTTTTCATTAATCAAGTTTAATTGCTCAAATCTTAGCTTTGCCCATTCTGATTCATCTAGTTTTGTTTCCTTTAAGATCCTAAATGATGGACTCTCCACTTCTAAATGCATAACCATCTCCATCCCATACACCAAAGAATAAGGGTTGCACCCATAGAAGTTCTAACTATGGTGTGCTACGCGTGAAGTGCGTACAGAAGCATCTCGTTCCAATCCTTATAGATGACCACCATATTCTGAATGATCTTTTTAAGATTCTTATTAGCTGCTTCGACAACTCCATTCATTTTTAGTCTGTAAGGAACAAAATTGAGATGTTTAATCTTCTAATTGGTGTAAAGCTCAACAATTAGCTTTCCATTGGAATTTTAAGCGTTATCGAATATGAATCTCGTTGGTAAGCCATAAAGATAGATCAAATCTTTCTCAATGAACTTCTTGACTACTTTCTATATGACATGCACATAAGAGTTGGCATCTACCCATTTAGTGAAATAGTTGATGGCCACCAAAATGAACCTGTGCTCATTGCTAGCCTTCAGATTGATTAGCCCTATGACATCTAGCCCCTATAAATCAAAAGGCCAAGGCAAGGTCATGTTGAATAACGGTGCTAGAGGTCCATTAATCTTATCACCATATATTTGACATTTATAATATTTTTTGACATAGTCTACACAATCCCTTTTCATGGTCAACCAGAACTATCCATATCTTTGCATTTGTCTTGTCATTGTATGTCAATTGGCATGAGTGGCACAAATTCCCTAATAGATTTCTTTTAATGCTTGTTTAATCTCATTTTCATTCAGGCATTTGAGCAGAGTCCCATCAAATGACATCTTATATAGGATTTTGTTAACCAAGTAAAAATTCATGGTCATTCTCCTCAAAGTTTTTTCATCCGTCTTGGAAGCCCTCTAAGGGTATTTTCGGTGTTGGATAAACCTTTTGATGTCATTGTACCATGGTTTCCCGTCTGACTATTCTTCAATTGTGAAGCAATGAGCTTGGAGATTTCTGACTTTGATGTTTATCAGTTAGATCCTTCCTCCAATAACAAATTGTGTCATCAAGGCTAGGGTTGCTAGAGCATCAACAAATATATTCTATTCTCTACTAATATGGGTGTATTTTAAGAGATAATTCAGATATGGCTTAACTTCTCATCCTTGGTGTCGCACATCCCCCGTGCAGCGATTCAGCAATTTTTCGTATATTTGCTGGATTTGTTCTTTGGGAGTCGCCACCTAGTATTTCATTGATGGTTATTAGGAAACCCGAATTTACTGGTTGTTGTCAGAGATTCGAAGGTAAGAGACTGGTTGTTGCTAGGAAAGGTATTAACAGCCCTAGCGCACCCTACCTAAGCTAAGCTACTTTGCGATTTGATGTGATTTGAAAAATTAAAATATTAATCAAATTCTAAGATTTTAATAAATAAATTATTAAATCTTAAAATACATGTAGAAACATGTTCTTACATTTTCATGGAAAATATAACATTATTTTATTTATCCTTGAGATATTCAACCATATTCAAATTAATCAATTTCTTTTGTCTTTTTGATTTTATAAGTTAATACCATGCACAAAATAATACAAGCACACACATATCACTGTTCATTACCTCCACCCACACATCACTTTTCATTATCTTTTACTCATGGCCATACATTTACAACATAACATAAAAAAACAGTAATTTAAATACATTTTCCAGCATGTAAAAATTACAAAACAGACCCCTAAAAATCCAAGAATTGCAGAGGAGGACTTCTGGAACTGCATGGGCGGCGGCGGCGCGTTGTTCCACGCGCCGCCGCATGAAAGTCGGTCGAGGAGGGGGGCTCTGGAACGGTTTCCTCTTCTCTTCTCTTCCCTACCCGTGGTGGCTTTCACCGTGACCTGCAACAAGAGAAAACACCCAAGCAGTCAATTTTATTTTGTTTTTTAGATCTGTCCAGATCCTCCGCCTTCTCCCTTCTCTGTCGATGTTTCTTCTGACGATGGCCGATCTGGTGGCTGGGAGGGCTTCTTCTTCTTCTCCTCCGCTTCAGTGGGTGGCAGTGACTTTGGCTCACTCAGGTTTTGGCCAAAAAAAAGAGGCAGCTGGGGAAGAAGAAAGCAGGACTCGGGTCTGTCGGGCAGAGAAGAAAACAGCAAAATAAATAGGAGCGGCGGCCTCCCTTTGGCTCCCCGGTTCCAGATGTGGCTATTTGGGAGAGAGCCGGCTGAGGGAAAGATGTGGCCTGAAGTCGGTGGTCGAGAGAGGGTCGCTGGTTTCTTTGCCTCAAAGAAGGGAAAGACCGCCGCTGTCTGGCTTGGAGAGAGAGCAGAGACGAGGAGGTGCTCTCTGATTTGTTTCTTTCTGCAGTTTAGGGGGCGGCTTCTCCTTGGTTTTGGCCGGATGCTCTAATCCGGTTGAGACAGGGGGAGATGGTTTGTTTTGTTTTTGATAAAGGGGGCGCGCGGCGGCTTCTTCCTTCCGTGTGGAAGGAAGGTGAGTGGCTGGGTTGGCCAAGGTGTGGCCAGGGGAGCTGTTTCTTTTTTCAAGGGAGGGGGCTGCCGCAGGAGAGAAGGGTCATGGTTGCTTGTGTCTGGCGGCCCCCCTTTGGGTCTTTTTTTTTAGGAAAGAGGGGGAGCTGTCTGAGAGGGTTTAGGTTAGGGTTTGTTTTCTTTTGTTTTCTTCCCCCTTGTAATTCCTCGGCCAGTTCATTTTTCTCCCCTGAATTTTTCTCTCCCCCTTTTCTTTTTACTTTAGCATGGAATTTATAGGAAAAGTTTTGCTAGGTTTTCAAACTAGTCCCTCAACTTTTCCTTTTCTTTTTTTTGTAAATTTTGATTTTCCTTATTTTTTTGTATTTTAAAAGCGAGCAATATCAATGTCAACTCAACAAGAAAAATTGTTGATCATAAAATTTATGCGTTAAAAGTTGAACGCGTTCCAAATACCTTTGAAAATTTAAATTCTTTTGAGATGACGTTGAAAATACTAAAAATGATGCAATTATATCAAAAATGCATTTTTTTAGGTTTTCATTGTTTGTTTGCTATTTTTTGGTTTTTTCTGAAAATTTACCAAAATATAGGTCGAAAATTGGGTAGCAACACTTAGTTTGCCACTCCCCTTTTATCTAATAGATGATTAGCATGGAATCCCCATAGACCTCAAACTTAACTTTGAGTTCCAAAGCAACTTCCAGACCTATGATGCAAGCTTATACCCAGTCGTGTTATTAGTGCATTCAAACTGCAACCTTACCAAAGTCGGGTATTGCTTCTTTTCTGAAGAAATTATCACTACTCCAGTCCCATTTTCTGATACGTTCATTGCCCTATCAAAGTATAAGGTCCACTAATCAATCATCTAATTTTTATCTTTGACTGTTAGCATGTACACATCAAGAAGGTCAAAATTTAATAACTCATAATCTTCTACAACATGGTCGACAATCACACTTTCTTTCACAACCTTCCTCATCATGAAAACGATGTCATATTCTGCTAACAACACTTGTCATCTTGCTATCCTACTCGATAGGTAAGGTTTTTCACAAATATACTTGAGTGGATCCAATTTTGAGATCAACCATGTCATATAGTATAGCATATACCACCTGAGTATCTTTTCCCTCCACACTAAGGCACAACATAACCTTCCAATTATAGTATATCATGATTCACAATCATTGAGTTTTGATTTGATTCGTGCTGATTATAGAAAATAATCACTGCAATATAAAATACCATATATATAAGATTTGTTGGTGATGGTTATAGAAGACATTCTCTTTAATAATTATTGTAATATTTCCTTAAATATCACATGTAGAGATTTTCTATATAAATGAACCTCCAGCTATATGCACGAGGGGAGTAAAAAAAATTAGATGGAGGAATTTTAAAACAGAAAAAGAGAGCAAAAGAAAAAAACCTAAAAAACAACCCTCTCTTCTTTAGCCAACAAAAAAAGGTCGCACCCCCCCTTCATTTGAAAAAAAAAGGCAAAGCCAGAAACCCCCTGAGAGAAGCCTTCTTTCTCCCTTCAGTCGCAGACTCTCCCCTCCCTTTCTCTACACGGAAGTCACCTCTCATTTACCTTTTCCAGTTGGCCATTTCAGCTCCTTTCTTCTCCCTTTCCCCGCTGGTACCCATTCCATCTCTTGGCCAACCCCCATTTCTTTTGGCCAAAACCAGAGAAACAAAGTCTCACCGAGAGCCCCCGTAAACACCAGTCCTCACTCCCTTTTCTTACCGTGAGCATGCACCAGCCATAGTAGTAGCAACCATCTCTTCTCAGTAGATACAAGACGGACGCGAATGAGAGAAAGGACAAACAGAAAAACAAAGGGGAGAACAGAGAGAGAGAGAGGGAGGAAGATAAAAAATATAAAGGGAGGAAAAGGGGAAGCACGGGAAAGAAAACCAGAGAAACAAACGAATGAAGAAGAACACAACAGAAAGAGCCGTAGAGAGAACAAAACACATATATATACGATGAAACAAACCAAAAAAAATGAAAAACTAGAGAGAACGAACACGAGAGCAAGACAGGGACGAGCAGAAGGAAAGAACATGAACAGATGAAAACATAGAGAGACCAACCAGCACGCCTTTGCCATCGCCTTCGTCCCTTCATTTCTGTCTCCAGTTTCTTCTCCTCCAACGGTGTGACTTTTTCTTCCATAGGCACGGTGAGCTCTGGAAAGCAATAACAGCACTTCCTCCTTCTGCACCAGTGGTGTTCACACCAGTAGACCAACAGTGCAGTTTCTTCTTTGCCAGCACAGCAATCTCTTCACTGGCGCTTCTCAACAACCTAGTCGTCTTGCACCAACTACAACTGTGGGGGAAAATGAGACGTGAGCAGCACCAGTCATCTCCCACTTTGCCTCCAGCCGTTGCCTCACAGGTAAGTCTTTCTTTCCCTGTCTTTACCAAATTAATTACCCTGCCACTGTAGTATGCATATGCATGTTACAGTGGCAGAACTGGTTACTAGTTTGGGCCAGTAACCGGGTTGTCTTTAATTGCGATTAACTATGATGCTTGTGTTTTTTTTTTATAAAAACATATAAAAAATGTTTTTGTGTGTTGCATACGGCTAATACTCTAACATGTTTTGAATGTTTGTTTTATATATAAAAAAATAAATATTTGAAGTTTTGAAGATGTGTTTTTGCATAGATTTCTTAAACACAACAAAAAATTATTTTTTTGCATTTTTGGATTTTACAACATGTTTGTAAAACTCCAAAGGGTATTGGCCAATATTCCAAAAAATATAAAAATCTTATTTTAAGGAATTCATCTATTATTCACCGTTAATGTTTGGATAAAGAAATCTCAAAGTTATGAATATCCAAAATATTATTAGGAATAACTTGTTATTGTTCGCTGTTAATGTTTGGATAAAGAAACTCCAAGTGGTTAATATCCAAAATATTTTTCTAGGAATAATAAGTCATCAAACATCCTTGAAAGAAACCTCGATTATAATTGAGGACATTTCAATTTTTGACTCCATGGTTTACGAGCCATACAAGTATGAAACACTATGGCAAAAAGAGGCCTTTAAAGTGCTCTGAATTTCCTTAGATTTCTAAATTTTTGTCCCTCCTCCTTGTGATTTACGAGTCGCAAACTTTTGAAATACTAAGGCAAAAATGAGATTTTAAAGCACATGGAATCTCTTTGGATTTCTATTTTAATAAATTTAGTCTGAATCAAACACGAATTTCAAGAGATCTGTATTGGTTCCCCTTGACACTTTATAGACATATCTAAAGGTATGATCTATATTGGCCAAGGATTCTTGCTTTTAGACTTTGAACCCAAATCCATTCATCATAGCAAACCTATCATGGAAAAACTAATTAAGAGAACATCAACACCATAGCAATTATAAAGCAAACCAAACACCAAGCAGCTTACCTTAGGTAGGGCGTACTAGGGGTGCTAATACCTTCCCTTTACGCAACCAGTCCCTCGCCTTAGAATCTCTGAAAGACCAGTCAGGTTTCCTAGTGACCATAATACTAAGTGGCGACTGCCTTATTCAATAAACAAAAGACCTCGAAATCAATCGAGGATCGCCGCGACGCCGCGCTCTGCCGCGAGGGTGCGATAGGATGGCGACTCCACTGGGGACTTAGGACTAGGCTTGGTAATTTATTTGTTTATGCTGTGTTATTGGTTTTTGTTTTCTTATATGAATGATACTTTGTTTAAAAGCTTTAGCATGCATCTTTACATTCTGTCGTACATGATATAGTCATGCATCACTTTATTATTATTATTATATTTTTGAGGGCACACACATTTAACTTTAAGTTAAGTGGGGAACTAGCAGCTTACCTTATGACTTGAGTCAAGGTTTAAGTTTGTGTAAACCCCAACTCTTTGCTGAGTGTTTAGATTGATAGTGATTGGTACACGTGCCATCCCACTATCTGCTGAACCCCCATATTGCCTTTACGAGGGCGATCACTGGGACAACAAGAGACTCTTTTTTAGAGACCAAGTAATCAACCTACCTTATGTCTCACGTAAAGGAACTAGAACCTATCCTTAGGGTGTATGCTCCATAATATCTTTTGCATCAAAACAAGTCTAACCCCAAGGCATTTTGAATTCCAGGACTTGTGAACGAAATGACCATCATTGCTAAATTTTCCATCATAGAATATGGGAAAAATTCTGAACTATCACAATTGACTGAAGGAGACTGCCTTAGAAGCGATGCTAAGAAATTGTCACCAATCAAGAACCTGAATTGCATTATGAATGAGGTGAACAAGTTAACGACTCACTTTCAGAATGTGGATAAGGATGCATTTTTTAGGAAATACAAACGTTTGGTGGAAATTGCAAGGGTAGAAGTTTTTAAGCCCAGTTGTGCGAGCCATAGTTCATTTTTGGGATCCAGACTACTGGTGTTTTTCTTTTGGAAGCATAGACCTATGTCCCACTATGGAGGAATATGGGATGTTGATTGAGTTTCTAAACAATCTGTATCTGATTTATTTACCTTTGATATCTGACAAGATCATCCCCGAACTGTCAAAACTGCTTAGAATCTCCAACTTGGAAACGTTTTAGGAAAAGAATGCTACAGGTCTGAAATGGAGGATGCTAGAAATTGAACTGGAAAAGAAGTCAGGATTATAAAAAAAAGAGATTGATTGCCTTGGGCATATTTGGCATTGTGTTGTTCCCAAGTCAGACGGGTGTAGTGAGTTTGGAGGCCGCTGCTGCTTATGTAGAGTATGAGAATACACAAATCAATATAGTGGCTGCTATTTTAGCTAAAACCATCTTGACACTTAATCATTGTAGGAGGATCGAAAAAGGAGCAATGAGATGCTGCACGCAGTTGTTGTATATCTGGATGGTTAGCCATATCGAAACAAAAAAAAACCTGTCTTCAATATTTTTTGGTGATTCATCTAAAGACCCCTGAAGATGGTAAAAGAAGAAAAATAGGGAGATCTAGACAACCAAGGTTGGGTTGAAAAATTAGAAGGTTTGCCTAATAGTGATTTCAAGTGGAGAGCCCCATGGGTAATGACAGTGAAAGTCCTAATGAGTTGTGGACAGAGATGTTGGGTGCCTTTGGTGGGGATTCCAGGCTATGCAAGTTATGCTCCTGCCTTGGTAGTAAGGTAACTTGAGAGCATTCAGTTTGTTCCAAGGACTATGGGAATTGCTTAATTCTTTGGTTTGTTCAGAGATCTCATTACACAAGAAGTTTTGGAGATCATCAAACAAGATTGGAAGCATCTGGTTTTGGTTGAGATAGAAGGTTTAAAGGATCCAAGTGCAAGTGAAGGATATGCAAGATGGAGAGACTTAGCAACTTCAGCCATGCCTTGTGTAAGAGTCAAATCTCCCCAAACTATAGAAGAGCCTATTAAGAGGAAAAGGGTCAATAATGAAGAGGAGTTGAGAAGACAAGTTGAAAAACTTCGGATAGAGTTGAGCAAAAGTAGAAAAGACAAGGCGATATTGGAAGAAATGATGCTAAAAGAAGATAAAAAGAGAACATTTCTAGATGAGCAAATACAATCTAGAGATGTGCGAATAACAAAACTTGAGTTAAAGTTGGGTGAGGAGAAGATTGCTAAGGAAAGAGGTGAGAAGGAGCTAAGAGGGATGAGTTTGGATTGGATGCAAAGTTACTCTGAACCTAAAGCAATGAAGATTGACTTTAACGATTGCCAAGTAAGTGCAGAATATTACTAAGAAAAATTTGCACAAGTCCAGTTCGAACTGATGGATAGGATTGGGAAGTATGAGGATTTGAACAAGAAATATATGGCATTGGAAAGCCGATCAATGGGGATTGCAAAAGAAAAAAGTAAAAGGAAAGGTTTTGAGGTTGTTGAAACAGAATTAGCGGTTAAGAAGAATGGGATAAAAGTTATGAGGATAAAACTTGACAAGGAACGTGGAAAGATAAAGTATTTGGACGAGAAGCTAGCAGCAATGGAAAAACACAAGGATCAAATCAACGCCAACAACGCTGCTTTGAACAGAACCAATATGTTGCTCATAGAAAAGATGACCAAGACAGATGAGCAAATGGACGAAGCTACTGCACATGCTCGGATTATTAGAATCAATACGTGAAAAGTGGGAGGGGACATCATTCGCTATCGCTGAAGCCTAGTTGAAACTGATGCCTTTCTAAGGAAGATTGAAAACCGCGGCTTTGCTTTTTTACATTTGGCTAGACAGTTTGTGGAGGAAAGGGATTAATACGTTGTATTTCCTTTTTATTTCTAAATGTAATAAGCTTATCAAGCATTAATGAAAAAGGCGTTGACCCATCTTCTTATGCAAAATCTGTCTCTTGGTGAATATGATTTAAGCAAACGACTCGAAAGGCAGTACTCCTAGCAAAGCAATGTGACAAGAGAACCTATGTGTATAAGGTGGTGGCTGTTATTCATTCACAAGAAGGTTGTACCCATACCCAATATACAAAGCATTCTTATCAAAATCATGCATTTTCTCATACATCTATGCACGCATCTCCAGATTAAGAAACATAGGTCCCTCTTCTAGAATCCACAACACTCGACAAAGAAAAAGGATGGAAAATGAAGAAAGGTCACAACCAGAAGCTTAGTACCAAAGAGAGCTTAAAGGAGTTTGGAATGATGTTGCACACCTAATCGGTTTGCTCAAGCAAATGTTTTGAGACAACTTTTTCCCTTTAATGAGATCATGCATTTTTAAAATTTTATCTTGATGTTTTTACACATCACTTTCCATTTTCAAAGTGGATCTTCCATAACAACACTCACATTTTATACTAAGAAGGAATGGCCAAACATAGGGGAAGAGGAAGAATGGGAGGAAAATAACATTAGGGAATTCACAAAATTAATAGGACAACATGAACAAGCTTGGAAACTCGCTAGAGAGGAGCTTGAAACCATAGATGTGGGCGATGAAGAAATCAAAAGAGAGTTGAAGATACGGACTTTGATCACCCCTAAAGAAAGAGAAGAGTTGATTGCACTACTCCGAGAGGTACCACTAGTAGAAGGATGCAAATCGATTAAACAAAGGTTGGGAAGGACCAATCTGAATGTCTTAATTAAAGTAAAAGTAGAAATTAAAAAGCAATGGAACGCCGGTTTTTTTAGAAGTAATCAAATATCCACAATGGGTGTCCAACATAGTGGTTGTACCAAAAAATAAAGATAAAATCAGAGTCTGTCTACCACACATAGATATGTTTGACAAATGCAGCACGTATCTCTACATATTCCTTTATGGATGGATTTTCAGGCTACAATCAGATAAAAATGGCGTAAGAGGATAAGAAGAAAACAACGTTTGTAACACTATGGGGAACCTTTTGTTACAAGGTCATGCCATTTAGGTTGAAGAATGTTGGGGCCATCTACCAAAGGGCCATGGTAACTCTATTTCAAGACATGATGCACAAAGAGTGAAGTATACGTGGATGACATGATTGCTAAATCTAGAGAGGGAGAGAATCATGTCCAAATATTGAAGGAATTGTTTGAAAGACCAAGGAAGTACAAGTTGAGGCTTAACCATGCAAGGTGTTCATTCGAGGTGAAATCTAGGATGTTGTTGGGATTTATGATGAGTGACAAAGGGATAAAAGTTGACCTTGGTTAAGTAAAGGCTATTCAATTTATGCCAACTGTCAAGGCTGAGAAGGATGTAAGAAAGTTCTTAGAAAGGTTGAATTACATTGCTCGGTTTATATCCTAATTAACCATGACTTGTGACCCAATCTTCGATTGTTAAGGAAGAAGAATCTCGAAATTTGGAATAAGAGTGTGAAGAAGCTTTTGAGAAAATCAAGCAGTACCTCTTGATGAAGATGTGTTTTCAATTGAGGAAGGAAAATTAGATTGGTGAACTATATAATTTGATGGTGTTGTAATCGTATGTGGTAACAGAGCTGATGCAATGATGATCTCTCATAATAAAAAAGTAGTATTTGATTTTAGTTAAGTTGTAGTTTGGGTGCAATAACAATATAGGAGTATGAAGCTTGCATTCTCGTTTTAGATGCGGCATTGGAGTTGAATATTAGAAAGATAGATATGTATGGAGACTCGATTTTGATTATTTGCCAAGTGAAAGGAAAATGGCAAACCAAGGACGAGAAGTTAAGACCTTACCAAGAATAACAATCTAAATTGGCTAGAGAATTTGAGGAAAATAAAGTTCACCCATCTAGGAAGGGAAGGAAACCATTTTGCTGACGCTTTGGTCACGTTAGTTTCTATGGCTAGAATAGACTTTGGGCACAAGGTATAGTCGGTACACATTGATATCAGAAATAACCCAGCTCATTGTTGCTCAATTGAAAGAGAAATAGATGGAAACCCTTGGTACTATGATATCAAGAATTTCATCCAAAAACCAAACATATCCGCTGGGGGCATCCAAAATCGATAAGAAGACTTTAAGGAGGTTGGTAATGGATTTCTATCTTTATGGGGAAACTTTGTATAAGAAATCATTTGATGAAACTTTGTTGAGATGTTTGGATGACATGGAGGTAAAAGGGGTGATGAAGAAATTTATCGAAAGAAATTTGATCTGTCGATATGGTCCACTAGAAAAGATTATAATTGATAATGACCAGAGCTTCAATGGCAGATAATAATAGAAATCTGCGTTAAATTGAAAATCAAGCATTCCAACTCTTCGCCGTATAGACCAAAGATGAATGGTGCGGTAGAAGCTGCTAACAAGAATGTCAAAAAGATTATTCAGAAGATGGTAGTCACCTATAAGGATTGGCATGAGATTTTGTCATTTTCCCTTCATGCGTATCGCACCGCAGTCTGAACCTCAACAGGAGCCACCCTATACACATTGGTATATGGAATGGAAGCGGTTATGCCTTTAAAAGTGGAAATGCCCTCATTGAGAGTACTGTGGACTCTGAGCTGGAAGAGGTAGAATGGGCAAATGTTAGATATGAACAGCTGAATCTGATTAGTGAAAAAATGATAGCTGCAATCTGTCATCATCAACTCTACCAAAGAAGGATGGCCAAATCATACGACAAGAAGGTTCGACCTCAAGGATTCCATGAAGGAAACCTTGTATTGAAGAAAGTATTGCCTTTACCAGGAGAAGATGAGAGTAAATGGGCGCCGAACTATGAGGGCCCTTATGTGGTGAAGAAAGCGTTCTTGGGAGGAGCTTTATTGTTATCTATAATGGATGGAGAAGATCTAGTTAAACCTATGAATGTTGACTCTATAAAGAAATACTATGCTTCCCAGTTAATAAAAGAAAGTTCGACCATCAAATTCTCTTTGTAAAGAACCTTTTTTTCATAAAACATGTGATCTCATAGCATTTGAAATCTTTTACTTAAAAGAACTGTTTTTTTTAACACATTACTAAGGAGATGACTCCATCAATTGGAGAGAACCAAATCAAATCTAAACTTGACATATTTTTGCACACCATACTAGGGGCAAGAAGTGCACGAAGTGTATATAGGGGTCCATAGTGAGCCAAATCCCAAAGGGGTATCATCATAAAAACTTCTAGAAAAGCATCTTTTATGAGAATTGCTAATTGCATTGAAAGTTTCAGTTTTCATGAACAAAATCACATCTTTTGAGTTTTCCTTTTAAAATAATAATAAAAGACAATACTCAGTGGAGCAAGAAAGGGTCCTATAAGGAACCAAAGATCTCTTCACCAAGAGGATAGGAAATATAGCGCGTGGAGCATATTTTGTTTCAAGAGGACGAGTCGGACAAACAAATGGAAACAGGAGCTCAATAAGTCTACAACAGAAAGGGGGACTTATGTTTCCAAAATAGGTAACCAAAAAAACATGCATGCTATATTGTCATAAGACTAACCTGGCAGGAGAAGGTGTGATGAAAGCCAAAACAGTTCCAAGTTTTTGGGAAAACTGTTGAGGTACAAAATCTCAGGTCAACGAAACTACAGAAAAGGATAGGAATTGTTAACCAGCACTGCTTCATTTCCTCAAGGTAAGATGTTTTCTTTTGAAGTTTGAGATGGGCAAGTCACCTAATATTGAGACCATTTCTTATAAAAAAGTGAAGTTTTCTAAGAATTTTAAGATGGGCCGGTCACCTGATATTGAGACCATTTCTTAGAAAAGCATGGAGTTTTCTAAGAATTTGAAGAGGGGTTGGTTACCTAATATTGAAACCGTTTCTTAGAAAAGTGTGGAGTTTTCTAAGAATTTTAAGATGGGCCGGTCACTTGATTTTGAGACTATTTTTTAGAAAAGCGTGGAGTTTTCTAAAAAAGGTTTAAGGTGGGTAGGTCACCCCGATATTGAGACCATTTCTTAGAAAAGCATGGAGTTTTCTAAGAATTTTAGGAGGGGCCTGTCACCCGATGTTGAGACCGTTTCTTAGTAAAGCGTGGAGTTTTCTAAGAATTTTAAGAGGGGCCGGTCACCTGATATTGAAATCGTTTCTTAGAAAAGCGTGGAGTTTTCAAAGAATTTTAAGAGGGGCCGGTCACCCGATATTGAGACCACTTTTTAGAAAAGCGTGGAGTTTTCTAAAAACAATTTGAGGTGGGTAGGTCACCCGATATTGAAACCATCCCTTAGAAAAACGTGGAGTTTTCTAAGAATTTTAGGAGGGGCCTGTCACCCGATATTGAGACCATTTCTTAGGAAAGCGTGGAGTTTTCTAAGAATTTTAAGAGGGACCGGTCCCCTATTATTGAAATTGTTTCTTAGAAAAGCGTGGAGTTTTCTAAGAATTTTAAGATGGGCAGGTCAACCAATATTGAGACCATTCCTTAGAAAAGCGTGGAGTTTTCTAAGAATTTTAAGAGGAGCCGGTCACCTGATATTGAGACCGTTTCTTAAAAAAGCGTGGAGTTTTCTAATAATCTTAAGACGAGGAGGTCACCTAATATTGAGGCCATTGTTTAGAAAAACAAATTGAATTTTCTAAAACATTTTAAAATAGAAAGGTCATCCGATATTGAGATCATTTCCTAGAAAAAGCGTGAAGTTTTTCTAATATATATATCTCTTTAAAAAGGGGCAGGTCTCCGGATATTGAGACCTATTTTAAAATCCTTTTCAAATTTCAAAACGGAGAGGTCGTCCGTTACAAAGAAACCATTTTCCATCTAGGTAGGTCACCCATTAGAATGAGACCATTCTCTATTTTTTTTACCTGGGTAGGTCACACATTATAATGAGGTCATTCTTCTCCTGGGTAGGTCACCTATAAGAATGAGACCACTTTTCCCCTTTCCACTTGGGTAGGTCACCCCTCACAATGAGACCATTATTTTTTTTTTCGTGGTAGGTCACCCATTATAATGAGGTCATTCTTCCCCTAGGTAGGTCACCCATTAGAATAGACTACTCTTCCCCTTTTCCACTTGGGTAGGTCACCCGTCATAAAGAGACCATCTTTTATTTTGAGTAGGTCACCCGTCATAATGAGACCACACACACATTTTTGTATTGCTTCGGATTAAAGAAGATCGCCAGATGGGATCTCAGGTTAACCCAACCACACACAGATTTTAGCTTTGGTTAAAGGGAATCGACAGATGGGATTTCAGGTTAACCGAGCTACACACTGACTTTGCTTTGGATTAAAGGAGATTGCGAGATGGGATCTCAAGTTAACGCAACCACTCACAGAGTTTAGCTTTGGTTAAAGTGAATCGACAGATGAGATTTCAGGTTAACCGAGCAACACACCGACTTTGCTTTGGATTAAAAGAGATCGCTAGATGGGATCTCAGGTTAACCCAACCATACACAGAGTTTAGCTTTGGTTAAAGGGAATCAACAGATGGGATTTCAGGTTAACCGAGCTACACACCAACTTTGCTTTGAATTAAAGAAGATCACCAGATGGGATCTCAGATTAATGCAACCACACACAGAGTTTAGCTTTGTATGTGTGGGCAGGTCGCCCGTAAAAATAGACCAATTTTTTTTTAAAAAAAGGTAGGTCACCCATGATAACGAGACCATTTTCTTTTAAAAAGTGAAGTTCTTGGATGAGTGGTCACTCAGCAACGAAGATTTTTCTTCTTCTTTACAAGCTTACTATGCACAAACATTGAGGAGTTTTACTTTGTAAGCATTGTAAAGAGGGGGCATCTGTTGCTACCCAATTTTTGACCCATGTTTTGATAAATTTCCAAAAAAAATAAAAAAAAAATAAGGGTTTACAAGTGGCGATAATATGGAGCATCAGAGCTAATATTGAGGAAGCAACATGTCAAGAAGATAATTACTTAATCATATATAATTACTGCGATATAAAATACCATAGATATATGATTTGATTCGTGCTGGTTATGGAAAATAATCATTGCAATATAAAATACCATATATATAAGATTTGTTTGTGCTGGTTATAGAAAACAATCTCTACAATAATTATTGTAATATTTCTTTAAATATCACATGTAGAGATTTTTTATATAAATGAACCTCCAGCCATATGCATGAGGGGAGTAAAAAAAATTTAGATGGAGGAATTTTAAAATAGAAAAAGAGAGCAAAAGAAAAAAAACCTAAAAAACAACCCTCTCTTCTTTAGCCAACAAAAAAAGGTCGCACCCACCCTCTATTTGAAAAAAAAGGGCAAAGCCAGAAACCCCCCGAGAGAAGCCTTCTTTCTCCCTTCAGTTGCAGACTCTCCCTCCCTTTCTCTACATAGAAGTCACCTCTCATTTACCTTTTCCTGCTTGCCATTTCAGCTCCTTTCTTCTCCCTCTCCCCGCTGGTACCCATTCCATCTCTCGGCCAGCCCCCATCTCTTTTGGCCAAAACAAGAGAAACAAAGTCTCACTGAGAGCCCCCGTAAACACCAGCCCTCACTCCCCTTTCTTACCGTGAGCATGCACCAACCATAGCAACAACAACCATCTCTTCTTAGTAGTTACAAGACGGACACGAATGAGAGGAAGGACGAACATAAAAACAAAGGGGAGAACAGAGAGAGAGAGAGGGAGGAAGATAGAAAATATAGAGGGAGGAACAGGGGAAGCACGGGAAAGAAAACCAGAGAAACAAACGGACGAAGAAGAACACAACAGAAAGAGCCGCAGAGAGAACAAAACACATATATATACGAAGAAACAAACAAAAAAAACGTGAAAAACTAGAGAGAACAAACACGAGAGCAAGACAGGGATGAGCAAAAGGAAAGAACATGAACAGACGAAAACATAGAGAGATTAATCAGCATGCCTTCGCCATCGCCTTTGTCCCTTCGTTTCTGTCTCCAGTTTCTTCTCCTCCAACGGTGCGACTTTTTCTTCCATAGGCACAGTGAGCTCTGGAAAGCAATAACAATACCTCCTCCTTCTTCACCAGCGGCGTTCACACCAATAGACCGACGGTGCAGTTTCTTCTTTGCTAGCATAACAATCTCTTCACTAGCGCTTCTCAGTAGCCCAATCGTCTTGCACCGACTACAACCGTGGGGGAAAATGAGATGTGAGCAGCAACTAGTCGTCTCCCACTTTGCCTCTAGCCGCTACTCACAGGTAAGTCTTTCTTTCCCTGTCTTTACCAAATTAATTACCCTGCCACTATAGGATGCATATGCATGCTATAGTGGCAGATATGCATGCTACAGTGACAGAATCGGTTACTGGCGGTTACTGGTTTGGGCCAGTAACCGGGTTGTCTTTAATTGCGATTAACTGTGATGCTTGTTTTTTTTTACAGAAACTTATAAAAAATGTTTTTGTGTGTTGCATACGACCAATACTTTGACATGTTTTGAACATTTTTTTTTATATATATAAAAAAACAAATATTTGAAGTTTTGAAAATGTGTTTTTGCATGGATTTCTTAAACACAACAAAAAATTATTTTCTTACATTTCTGGATTTTACAACATGTTTGTAAAACTCTAAAGGGTATTTGCCAATATTCCAAAAAATATAAAAATCTTATTTTAGAGAATTCATCTATTATTCACCGTTAATGTTTGAATAAAGAAATCTCAAAGGGATGAATATCCAAAATATTATTGGGAATAACTTGTTATTATTCGCTGTTAATGTTTGGATAAAGAAACTCCAAGTGGTTAATATCCAAAATATTTTTCTATGAATAATAAGTCATCACACATCCTTGAAAGAGACCTCGATTATAATTGAGGACATTTCAATTTTTGACTCCATGGTTTACGAGTCGTACAAGTATGAAACACTAAGGAAAAATGAGTCTTTAAAGTGCTCTGAAATTCCTTAGATTTTTAAATTTTTGTCCCTCCTCCTTGCGATTTACGAGTAGCAAACTTTTGAAATACTAAGGGAAAAATGAGCTTTTAAAGCATATGGAATCTCCTTGGATTTCTATCTTAATAAATTTAGTTTGAATCAAACACAGATTTCAAGAGATCTGCATTGGTTCCCCTTGACACTTTATAGACATATCTAAAGGTATGATCTATATTGGCCAAGGATTCTTGCTTTTAGACTTTGAACCTAAATTCATTCATCATAACAAACCTATCATGGAAAAACTAATTAAGAGAACATCAACACCGTAGCAATTATAAAGCAAACCAAACACCAAGCAGCTTATATTAGGTAGGGCGTGCTAGGGGTGCTAATACCTTCCCTTTACGCAACTAGTCCCTTGCCTTAGAATCTCTGAAAGACCAGTCAGGTTTCCTAGTGACCATAATACTAGGTGGTGACTCCCTTATTCAATAAACAAAAGACCACGAAATCAATCGAGGATTGCCGCTCCGCCGCGAGGGTGTGACATTTACCCTAAACAAGCATTTTGCAGGATTTAGTCTTAATTGGTATTTTTGTAGCCTTTCAAACAATCTCCTCAATACTTGCATGCGATCTTTTTCTTTCTTTAATTTTGCAAGTATATCATCTATGTAGACTTCCACTTCTTGGGGCATCATATCATGGAACAAAAGGACCATTACCTTTTGATACGTAGCATTGACATTCTTTAATCCAAATGACATCACTTTATAACAAAAGGTTCCCCATTACATGATAAAGGTAGTTTTCTCTTTGTCTTTTTCTACCATTCTAGTATGATTATATCCTAAGAACTCCTCCATGAATGGATATAAGGCACTCTTTGCAGCATTATCAACCAAGACGTCTATGTGGGATAGAGGAAAGTCATCCTTCGGGCTTGCTTTGTTCAAGTCTCCATAATCCACACAGACTCAAATTATGCCATCCTTTTTAGGGACTGCAACCAGATTAGCTACCTATTAGGGGTAGTGGACTACATCCAAAAATCTTGCATCCCACTGTTTCTGTATCTTTGCCTTTACTTTGAGCAACATATCTAGGTGCATTCGTTTGGTCTTTTGTTTAATTGGTTTAACACGTTCTACTAAAGGAATTTTGTGCACCACTATGTTCTTGTCCAAACCAGGCATATTTGTATAAGTCCATGTAAAAATGTCTGCATACTCATGCAGTAAAGATATCAACCTATCTCATTCTTCAGTTGTAATAAGAGTACCAATCTTTTCTTTTCTTACTCATTTCCTAAATTTATGATTTCTTTCTTTTCTTCACTAACAGGTTTCCAGGTTTTCTTGAATTTTTCCATCAACCTAGTAAACTCTTTCATGTCCTGTTCTTCCCAATCTTCATCACCCATTGCAATAATATTATTAAAGTTTGGCCAATTATTTTTAGTACAGTGAGTTTGTGAATTGATGGAACTTTAAAGATTCCTGAAAGTGTAAAGTGTACTCGTGTAAGCTTGTTATTTACAAGAAACAAAAGAATAAAGACACCATGAATAAAAGAAAATGCATGATCTCATTAAAAAGAAGGGCTCATTTGACAGAGAAAGTTTTGTGGCATTATGAGCTAAGCTCCTAACAAAACTAAAACAAGTTGATGCATAACAAGTCAAAACAATTTTGCAGACATGATTAAACAAAGGCAATTACTTTTTGAACACAATAAGAGTAGACTCTATCTTCCAATTTTGATACACCTCTTCTTCGGCCGGCTTCTTTACAAAAGCTTTTGTAGGGACCTCATCAACAATGTGGACAAAAAGCTGTGGTAGAATTTTGTCCTCTATATCAGTTGTTACTCATTCAATCTACTCTTTATTTTGGTATTCCAGAGTACTAATATGAAGATCTGCCATGTCGGATCCGATTACTTTTACAAATCTTGGAAAAATTATTTAAAGTGATGGGATGACCAGTTCCTCTTCTTTTGGTTCTCACCCTTTTAATCTCTGTCATTCTTACCTTCCTTTTGATCTTAGCAGCTTGCTTGTAATAATCTTTCTTTAGCTTATATCCAAGCCTAAATTTCTAGTCTACACACTTCAATTTTATCACATTGACCCGCTCAGGTATCCTAGTTTTGGGATCATATTGGAAAGGGATCCCATTCTTTAAAAAGGAGTTAGCATCCATCATTGCTGCTTCTGAAATTTTTGGTCTTCTTAGCATTGCACCTTAGGAACCCATTCTACATTCATGATTTCAAATGCGTGAATGTTCCCATCTATAATTTTCAACCTCGATGAAGGCATAACCACATTTTTTATCTTGCAAATCGTTTCCTTAGCCTTGACAGTTATTAGCATTCCATTCATAACATAATTTAAGCATTGGTGTAGTGAGGAAGCTACTGCTCTAACTGTATGGATCCATGGTCTCCTCGACAATATGTTGTCAGAAGGATAAATGTCCATTACCTGCAATATTACCAAGAACTTTTATGGCCCCACGTATAATTCCATCTCCAAGGTCCCAACTATTTATCTTAGTGAGTCATCGTATGCTCTTTCCATTATAGTACTGGGTTTCAAATGTGACTCATCAATGGACATTTCTTTCAACATGTGCCTTGGTAGCACATTTAGTGCAAAACCATTGTCGACTGATACCTTCTGTAACATCCCCCATTTCGGGATAAAAACAACACTCTCACATCAACCGAAAACAGAGTAAATTTATTTTCTTATATATATATATATATATATTCAGGGTTTTCATATTAAAATCTACCGAAATTTTGATGGAGTCCCCCCTATACCAGAAGGTCCCAAGTTATCGACATGTAACCTATTTACACTTCTAATAACTCGCATCTCATAACTTAATCCCGACCCAATCATCTTGGGTTTCAAATTCCACAAATATTCTCACACCTATTACCCACAATATTCATGATATACTTTATATAACAAAATATCATTAAGGATGGATAAAAAAAATAAATACATAGACAAGAATAATGGTTATATGAACTATAGAGATTAAATCCATTCAATCAAGTTTAAACATTAATTATACAAATTAAGTTATACGAACATTTTCATATTTACAAAATATAAGGGTATACCCCCTAGAACCTAAATTACAAGAAGGGAACATAAGTTAGGATCTACTCCTGTCGTGCATGTGATGATCCTGAAAATAAAATACATATTATTGAAAGGTGAAAATCACATAAATATAACAACACAAATATGTAACAATTTCAACAGAGTAACATGCATTCATATTTTGTTCACTTCTCATTTCTGGTTTTCATTATTCAACTATTAATAATCATTTCCTCTTTCACTATTAATATCTTCCTTATTCAACTATTAATAATCATTTCCTCTTTCACTATTAACCTCCATTCCAGGCTTTATAAGATCAAATATGATTATCTTTATTTAACACATTACCGATACCCCTTTCACTAGTATCATCATCATCATCCCATAGGAGTCGATGTAAGGTGATCCTCTTACCCGAAATCCTAACATACACTACATGTATACTAGCCAACACATGGTGATCCCCTTATCCGGGATCCTAACATACACTAAACGTATGCTAGCCAAAACATGGCGATCCCCTTACCCGGGATCTTTACATACACTAAATGTATGCTACTCCAAACATGGCGATCCCCTTACCCGGGATCCTAACATACACTACATGTATGCTAGCCAAAACATGGGGATCCCCTTACCCGGGATCCTAACATACACTAAATGTATGTTACTCCAAACGTGGCGATCCCTTACCCGGGATCCTAACATACACTAAATGTATGGTAGTCCAAACATGGCGATCCCCTTACCCTGGATCCTAACATACACTAAATGTATGGTAGTCCAAACATGGCGATCCCCTTACCCTGGATCCTAACATACACTAAATGTATGCTAGTCCAAATGTGGCGATCCCCTTACCCGGGATCCTAACATACAATAAATGTATGTTAGCCAAAACATGATGATCCCCTTACCCGGGATCTTAACATACACTAAATGTATGTTAATCCAAACATGGCGATCCCCTTACCTGGGATCCTAACATACATTAAATGTTTACGCCTCAAAACACACTTCTCATATTTCATTTGTCAGTTATAATTTCATCACATGGCAATTCACACATCAACCTTTCCCCTTGAGTACACATACATTTAGTAATTCACATTTCACATCGGTAATATATATTAAATCATGGAATTTAACTACAAGGTAAAGGTGCGATTCACCTACCTGCAATAGAAGCTCTACTCGTGCTCCCCTACTACTGTTTTTGCACCACACCCGTGGTCCCTCCTGCAAATCACAGGTTTATCTCATAAATTTTCCTCACTCAAGGATATGTTTTATAATAACCATATCAACAACCAAGAAGCCTTTCTTTCAGTCATTTCTTAATATTTTATGTTTTTATCATTTCACCTATTATTATTGTCGTTCTTTGTCCAACCCCAGTTATCATTCCTTTCTTTATATTTGGACTGTCACTGTCCAACTGTTACTGTCTTGTTTTTTGAACTGTTATTGTCTGACCTCTCCTCGGATGTTTAACTATATCTTGAGTTATAGAACTCTGATTCAAGTAAGATTAGTCTTGTTGGAAAGCTAAGACATGAGGCTACAAGTTCTATGATTGAAGGAGAACCCAGTTCTGCCTTTAAGATAGTCAAAATTGCTCATCAATAAACACTTGGACTGTTACTGTCCAACTGTTACTGTCTCGTTTTTGAACTATTACTATCTAACCTCTCCTCAGATTTTTAACTATATTTAGAGTTATAGAACTCTGATCTATAATTTAACATCTAGGAATCAATTCATAATCGACTTTAAAACAACTCATAAGACCATGTTTAGTGATTAGTACTTAAAAGTGCATTTTTATCAAGGTTTTATATCATCATTTTGCACTTGAAGTATCAATAACTCCTTAACTAGAGCATGTTTTATAATAACAGATCTGATAATATAAGATAGCTTT
>Ga0325411_1001017_pt1 | contig 30532 bp, 28 predicted proteins | sample PopdelMetagenome_13_FD_206181 | JGI IMG/M metagenome (GOLD analysis project Ga0325411, IMG submission 206181) | Populus deltoides microbial communities from Bellville, Georgia, United States - Xylem-PdIQD-R4 | ecosystem: Host-associated > Plants > Phyllosphere > Stem > Wood/Secondary xylem...
TTGTTGTTGTTGTTGTTGTTGTTATTATTATTTATATAGTTCACCTCCCTGTGGTTCAACCTTGTCTTGCCGGGTTATTTATTACTGTGACACTCCGGCACTTGGGATAAGACATCAACTCTTTGATCATGTCAGATACTAATCACAAGTCATCTTGACCTACTAGGCACCAAGTACAAGCTACTAACCACCTTAGCTATGGAGAATGAATTAGATTACGAGGACCAATTTATTAACTTATTATCCAACTCAAGAGCCTTGTTCCTAAGCTACTTTGATTTTTTTTAGGACATCATTAGTGGCATTGTTTGTGGGAAACTAATCAAAAAGCCATTGGCATCTTCCAAAAACTTGCTTTTGGCATTTCCAGGTCATTCTATAACACACAACCAATGCCTGCCTAGGTTAGGACGCGAGACAAGTCTACTTGTTGCCACGGATACTCCTACCCAACCGGACCTTTAATAACTCACTAGTCAAGTGCAACTCTTCACTCAAGTCATGTTAGCAACCTGAGGGAAAAATCAAACCTTACCACCCCAACAAGTCATAACATCCTCAACAATACACAATGCTTTAGTGCCATAGCCATCGGCTGCACTAAAAGCCTATAAACAATTACATTACCCAAAAAAGACTAGGCAAAATGATATTTATAGGAGTTTCTCAAGGTGTCACTCATGCCAATGTGACACCTATGCACAAAGCAAATACTTTGAATGCACTCCCCCTAGCTATAATAAGATGGACACAAGTAATTGTAATCATCGTTCTACATTAAGCTCTTAAGTCTCCCAAGAGCCCAACAAACTAAAAGACAGTATGTACATGACCATACCTAGGAGAATGTTTGTAGCCCATATCAGTGGAGAGGTTCTCCTTTATCCAAACATATATTGAGCACTAAACTCCCTAAGAAATATATTTTCATAAAAATGAGTTTGAACAATTATGATAGCTTGGCCAACTCAATGGAACATGTACAAGAAGTGTGCAATTGCTTGGAGTTGGTCATCCAAGACCATGACTTGATGTGCAAGATACTCCATACAACCTTTAAAAGGTCTACACATGCTGTTATAACAAATTGGAACCATACTCTATTGAAGGATTTGGTGACCTCTGCGCCAAGCTAATGGGCATACGTTAGCACTAGTATACCTGTCAAGAAAAACTCCACAAAGCTTTTTTAGTGTTGTTTAACAAGAAAACAAGTGTACATAGGTATATTTGAGGAGATTCAATAAAGATATGCTCTAGGTTAAAGAATTGCTTGAGCTAGTAGCCCTAGAAGTTTTGATAGCTAGGAGGAGTGAAAGAATGTGCCCTTTTGAGAAAACTTTATACTTTACTAGACAGAAGCTTATTCAAAGTGAAGCAATTTATGAAAAATCACATATGGATTTAAGAGACTAGTTTACCACAACATGGACCTCCTAGTTTTTACAATGACAACCAATGTGAATGACCTTCCAAGTGAAGTAATTAGGTCAAAGCAAACATTTTAGTGCCGCCTCCAATACATGTTTCCTCCTAAGAATTTCCCATATACTTATCACTGAAATCACCTTAGGATGTATAATCCTTAACAAAAATTTATGTTTCTTTGAATATGAATGACTTATTCAAAATGACTTTTTATTTTCTCTAGATGATGGCTAGAGGTCCCTCAACACTTTTTTTAGGAATATGCAATTCTTCTAAGAAGGGATTGGTATGTGATCTCCCCAATATTATATGCACCACTCGTCAAGGGATGGATTCAGTCTCCCCAGTGCTATATGCATCACTCACCAAGGGATAAACTTGGTCTCCCAATGCTATATACACCACTTTTCAAGGGATGAACTTGATCTCTATAGTGCTATATGTACCATTCTCCAATGGATGTATTTGGTCTCCTTATGGTAACATCCTCACTCTTCAAGGGATGGATCAGAGATCTCCCTAGTACAACAACAACACTCTCTAATCACCACTCTTCAGCGAGGGGCTCTCACGCCTCGTAAAAAAAATCATGATAATCACTCTTTAGTGGAGGGCTCTCAAGCCCCATGATAATGCTGGAAAAGCCACTAGCTCCCACTCTTCAAATAACCTATAATTACTTCAAAATTCCTAAGTATAAGTTCAACCTCCTTGGGTTCCACACAACCACTTAGGATTTGTTTTATAAATGATGGACATAGTATCCTCAATCTCTTAGAATTTTTCTAAATGCGGATTCTTGGTAGTTTTTGTTTGAAAGAATTTTTTTCAGTTTATATGCATATTTTTCTGCACTTTTTCTAGCATACACCTCTTTTTTATACGAGCAAAACTCACCACTCTATCCAAACTGGGTAATTAATTAAAGTCTTTATGCATTATTATATCACAAAGACTGCCTATTGATGAACCAAGATTTTATTAGTATATTTTTGTATATTTTTTCCAAAATTAATGGATCGAGAAAAACACGTGGGTATAATTTTGATGAACTCTTGGGTGAGTGGGGCTAGCACACACTAGCCCCAAGCATGCCCCAACACAGATGTAGCTAATTCTGGCACCTGCCAAACCTAGCACTTAGGTGGATTTTTTTCGAGCTCAAGAATTTTTGTCATCGCACTCCGGGCATGGCCAAATCCACTACACTCATGGATTCAAATATAATACCTAGATCAAACACCATCAATTCCATAGATTTTTTACATAAATATTAGAGGAATTATTTATCAACAAATAGACTTAATTAAATAAGTCTACACTCCACCAATACCATTAGGTGTATTAAAATCTCTCATGGTCTACCATTTCTCTATCTCTTAGTTAGATAAAATGAGTGAGATACATTTCACAATATAAGATTAATGTATCACAAAGATGAAATTACACTCAAACTCCTCTTCTTCACAAAAGGACAAGACTTGTGGGTTATAAATACACAATTAATATTTCAAAATAAAGGTTCACAATCTCTTTATTCTCATTATTTTTAATATATATATATATATATATATATATATATATATATATATATATATATATATTTTGAGAGTTTATCTCTGTAAAATATTATTGCACTTTCTCTCTCTAAAAAAAATACTTAACATTTTAGAGTCCCTACATCTATCAAAGTTGATCTTTTGCAAGTTTTAGTCACAAGCTACATTGACCTATGAGACACTAGTACATGCTACAATCCACCTTGACTATGGATGATTACTAGAACCAATTGATTAACTAATTATCCAACTCGAAAATATTGTTCCTAAACTACTTAAATTTTTTGGAACATCATTATATGATATCATATTTTTTTTTGCAATGTCAAGAACTTCTTAGTATACATGTAGATATATTCGTACATATTTATCTTGTCAAACATATGGATGGAAGAAATAATTGGTAAATTGGATAGTATTGTAAAGAGTGCTGGTCAGACGCATTAGCTAAATTATTTCCTTCGATAAAAATCCGTTCATACTTCATGAAAATTAATCTTTTTTCATCAAAACAAGAATTTTTTATTTTTTGAAAATGATTAATATTGTAATGACTATAACGCTAGATACTGAGATCATAACAGAAGGCAAAAGTCAATCATGCACCTTGATTTCATAGACATTGAAACGTGGAATTCCTCAGTTCAAAATTTCTTTTCGAAGATCGTAATGTTTTTTACAGTTTTTTTTTTTTTATCAAAAGCTAACAACTTATAATCACAATATTTTCAAAATTTAAGTTATGAACACCAAATAAACAACTCTTTATCGCTGACTTCATATTATTAAGCTCAAACAGAGATTTTAAAAGTTTATCATTACAAGTATTTCTCGAAACGAAAGAGTATCTCACCACGGTTTTACAAAGGGGTTATAAATTAACTAGACATTAATTAGCCACGGGAAATTTTCTTTTAATCATCAATGATAAATCACCGTCTCTCTAAAAAAAGAAAAAAGTTAGATGCCCCAAACTAATTAAGACAAGAAAAAATTTGCGTAGAACAAAGATGGGGTGCCAAAATCAGTGTTTCATAGCGTGAGTTTGCTCAATATTGTCTAAGTTTGCTAACTATATGTTTTCTAGATACAAGACAAGGTCAATGGCCAAATTGGAAGTCCAAAATGAGTGAAATTCAATTTCCCAAATATAGCCCTAGTTTAAAACCCTTGATGTCTGGTCCTTAGCCTAAGTATTCCAACCCATGCGTGCAACCCTAGTTGGAAAATGAGTCAAACTCTTGTAACCGAAGCTTCCACTTCTCTTTTTGTGTGAACATTAACCCCTTTTAAGCATAATCATGTTCCCAATGTAGAAAGTCCACGTTAAAGTTAAAATCCATCAAATGGCCGGTAAATTTTCAAATAATATTCTTAATCCCTAAACTCTACAATCAGTTCATTTAATTATGTCTTGCTTGTATTACATGGTAATTGTCTAAAGCAGCCAGCCATTCTTATACCCAACATGTTCATAATTGTGTTTTTACCATCTTATCACGTGTTATGAAAACCTAACTATAACTATGTTTGTTTTATGAGAAGTAATTTTTTAATTTTTTTTATGTTTGTTTATTATTGAAAAAATTGATCAATAGAAAATATTTTATAGTTAAAGAAAAATTTGGATAAGCTTTTAGAAAAGTGTTTTCTTTTTATTTTGAATGGAAACACTTTCTAAATATTGTAAAAAATTCAAAAATATCTTGTTATTTATTAATTATATCAATTTTGATTCTCAATATTCTTATTACTATGTATATTTTTTTGAATTATTTTTTATTTTTTTCAATTTCATCCCTTAAAATTTAATTTAATTTGATATTTATATTAATTGGGTCCTTATTCTTTTTAGTAATATATTTTCTTTTATCCTTTACTTAATTCTAATTTTTTATCTATTAGATTTGGTTTCTATTTTTTATTGTTATTTATTTTATTTGAAATAATTTATAAAATTATAACTTTTTTTTTCATTTTCATCCTCTTTTCAACTTTTTTGTTTGTTAGATTTTGTATCAATTCTTTTAATTGCTATATATTTTTTTGTCTCCTCAAATGCAGATGTGTACTCAAATTTAGTTGTAGAATCTACTTTGATCTTTTATTCAGAACTCTTCCAACTCAATACTATTATTTAGAGTAAAACATAACCCAACTGGATTTGCTATTTCCAATTTCTAATTAAAAAATAACATCCAAACAACTATAAACTACTAGTTCATCTCCTATATAGACGATGTAAACCCCTTAAACATCAATGCATGAGATTAAGTAAATAGAGAGGAACCAATGGTAAGATTAAAAAAAAAAAAAAAAACTCTAACTTTAAGTGTGAAAATACATAAGTGAATAAAGAGAGATTTGGGATCTAATGTGAGAAAAACAAAGAGGAGATGGCTAAATTTAAAAGGGATGAAAACAAAAAAAAAAGAAGAAGAAAAACTTGTCAACCTTAAAAGAAGAGAAGGAGTTGACGACAAAAAAGGGAAGAAGGGAGAAAAAGAGTCACTCACTTCTTCAACACCTTCTCTCAAGAACAAACAAGAAAAACCACATCAATCAAACATATAAGAGGAAATAAAAAGGTTGAGTGAGGATTTAAACCCCAAAAGACAAAATAAAATGAGGGAGAAGAATAAAAAGAAGAACAAAAAGAAGCTGGTGGCAATAGAAGAAGAGAAGTCAAAATATTTGAGGGAGAAGGGATTTCAAGGAGTAGAAAACACAACTAGGACAAACCTAAAACCTTCCTAAAGTAATTCCAAATGTTTTCGGGTAAGTTTTATGCAAAAATAGTAGCCCTTATATTAGAGTTCTTGAGTAATTTTCAGGGTAAGTTAAAAGTGAGGATGGAATATGGAAGAGAGGTAAAGAAAGGCTTGATAATGTTCTTAACTAAGTTAAAGGACAAGGAGACTAAGAAAAGGGTTACAAGCCTTCAGTCAAACATGAACAAAGATAGGGGAAAACATTCATGATACTAGTTAAGCATGCATGTTGAAATAACTATGTTGAATCCTATAATAAATTATGATGTGTTGGAAATTAAGACATATGAACAAATCTCTATTACACATACTCTTGAGAAGCCTAACCTTTAAATAAATTATATTCACATATGTGATTATTGATGTGAAAATGAAATTCTGTAAGTAATAATGACTGAAAAAAAGAAAAAAAATGCATGAAAATAATGATTTATGTGTTGGACAATCAAACCGGAAATCTGGGCTGTGTTGTTAGTTAAATTGTGACCAAAAATTGACTTAGATAAAGATAAAATATGGAGTATTGTCCTTCATGAAAGTTTTAGAATTGGATGTTAAATTTTGAATGGAAGTAGAATAACCTAAATTGGAGCTTTAGAACTCTAGATATTGATAGAAAACTGAAGACAGGTCAAATTGGAAAATTCTATACACCATGTGCACCGGACCTTAACATGAAATTTTAAGCTTATAGCTGAGAGAAATTGGGATGACTGTCCTCGTGAAAGATGTGTGCCTTCTTGTTAACAGTTAGGCTTTGTGTTATAGGACAAACCTGCATACCACTATATTTTGATAAATTTGAGTGTATGAACGGCAGAACTGGGTTGACCCTCTTCATCCCATATGTGTTATTGTGTGTTAGCTTACTAAGGAAAAAGCCTCAAAGGGAACTGAGTCCTACAACTCTAGTGGAGGAAGAAACACTAAACAGTATTTTAGTGCACTTGTCATGTGTTGTCTAAATATAATGAGTTGAGATGGAATTTAATAGAGGTGATTCTTACATAAAGAATGAGTATATAAACTCGTTAAAGCATATGCTGATGGGAAAATATTTGTATGGTACATAAGAAATGTCAGGCACAGGGTTTTCCATCGGAGGAACTCACGCTACCAAAGAAACAGGTAAACGACATCTTGCCTATAATGAACTTAGTTAAATCTAAAAATTTTGAATTCTTGATGAATATTGAGGATCTGAAAGGTTTTGGATAAAATTTTGGGATACAATGTAAGACCGATACAATTGAAATGTTTTCCTAATGATCAATGACCAATGAAAAAAAATCATCTTCGAAGTCATCAGAAATTAACGAATTTGAATTGATCATAAATCATGGAGTCAAGTCTAAAACCTTAAGATCCATGAATGAATAACGAACAACTTAGTAATATGGATGATTCATGAATGTAATATGAGCCTAAGAAAGATTTGAATTGCTTTCGCAATGAGCGAGAGCCATTGTTAGAATTATTTCTAGAATTATGGAAACCATTGAATATGGGTCATTTTCACAATAAGCGGAAGCCAATTTTAGGATTCGTTTCTGAAATCGCAGAAACCATTGAAATTGGATTGCTTTTGCAATGAGCAAAAGCCAATGTTGGGATTTGTTTCTGAAATCATAGAAACCATTGAAATTGAATTGCTTTTGCAATAAGTGGAAGTCAATGTTAGGAATTGTTTCTAAAATCACATAAACTACTGAAATTGGATTGCTTTTATAATGAGCGAAAGCCAATGTTGAGAATTGTTTCTGGAATCGCAACAACCTTTGAAATTGGATTGCTTTCACAATTAGTGAAAGCTAATGTTAGGATTAAACCCTGGAGTTGTGGGAAACATTGAAATTGATTTGCTTTCATAATGGACGGAAGCCAATGATGGAATTGTTTCCGAAGTCGAGAGAACCAATGAATTTGATTTGCTTTTAAAATGAGTGATAGCCAATGTCGATATTGTTTTCCATAGCTTTGGAAATCAAAGAATTTGAGTTGCACTCGTGATGAGTAATGACCCATAAAGCGAAGACCCTCCAAGGAAGTCCGAAAGGCGTTATATTATGATAATTGTTTGAGCGTAGTCATTGTAGAGTTATTGGTTTTACCTTGCATGATTGGATAAATTTTGATTATGCATATATAGATATGCTACGATATTGTTATAAAAGATGTGACTATTATTCATGAGGAATTTCTATAATATATGATAAGAGAATGGGTACTCTCAATTGTTATCCTTAGAAGATAAATATATGAATATAATCTGAAATTTTTGTTTAATTAATTTTATTGCAAGACCTTCATATATCGGTGGACCAAATAACTAGATGACAAACAAACTCCAGGACTTCAAGGAACTTTTGTTATGCATGTAATAGTTTTTGTAATTTAAATCATAACTTTCTTTTGCAACAATGTTATTTTAACTTTGTATGTCTCATGTAATGAAGTTCTTAAACAAACGTCTTATGTAAAATGATAACTAAGTACTTTTCAAAACAATTTTCATGCATGTTCTCTTTTAATCTAAATTGCTATATATATATATATATCCACATACATGCACACTTTCGGATAATCATATATGATTGGTTTAATAATTCTTTCATTTGATTTAATGCGTGTTTTGAATTATACTATTAAGAATGTATATGATATTAATATTGAAAGGTGAATGGTCCATGTGACATTGGGATTATTTCTGAGGTCAAGATAACAAAAAAAAAAAGAAGAAGATTCAGATGAATAACCTATGTGGTTATGAAAGCCTTAAGAAATAGGTGATTGTCGATAACTTGGTATGCCTTACTATATGGGAAATTCTGTCAAAATTTTAGTGGAAATTTCATCAACCCTTTATATGAGTTCGAAAAAAAAAAGTAATTTACCATGCTATTTCTATGTTGTTATTATGTTTGTTATGTTGTTTCGTTAACTAGGATGTTACAGACCATAAAACAATTATTGGTGGAATTGTTTCTGGAATTATGGAACAACTTAATCATTTATGCATCAACACACCACAATCACACACAATTATACAAACTTTATTACATTCCATGTTCATCCTCTTTTATTTCAAACATGGCCGGCCAATGTTTCCATAACACCTAATTTTTTATTTTTTATCTTCCATCCTTTATTATTTTGCATCATTTTCAACCTATCCTAACATAAATGTATCAATTTCAACAGTTTTACATTTTCCCCCAAATTCTCTCATAAGAACCCTAATTCAAGAAATCTAAGAACAATGCATTAAATATATTTTTTTTCCATCCAAACTTGTTTAAACAACTTAGAACTCATTACCCAACACTAAAATGAACTTCAAAAGCTAACCTGGTGATGTTTTTCCTTCCTTTTAATTTTTCTTCTTTGCCATAACTTACAACCCTTCTCTCCTTTCTCCCTCACTTAGTTTTCTTCTTAAATCCTTGTTTGAGGGAGTAATTTGTTGTTTTACACCTTTTAGATATTTGATTCTACACAATTTCTACTCTTTATCTCAAGGTAAATTTTTTGTTAAAGGTGTTTTTCCCTCCTTCTTTTATCTCCTTTTTTTATTTCTCTGTTACCTTTGTTCTTAGCGTCAAAAGAAGGGAGAATAAATTTCTGGACTTTGCCAGCTCATCAGATTATTTACAAAACTGTCATTGATGAATTTTATGTTATTTACTATCCGATTATTAGCATTTTTTTTTAATATCTTCCCAAACTCGAATTGCCCTAAAATTATAATCGAATGTAGCGTTCTGAGATTGAGCGTTCTACTCAATAGCATGAAACTAGTCAATATGTGAAATATTTTTATTTTTATTATTAATTTATATTTTATTTTTTTAACATTTAACCATTTATTTTAATCACTTATTTTTTTCTCAAGGTTTCACAAGGCCAATCCCAAATGACCTTAACCTTCTCTTCATCCATCTTAATATCCTGCGCAGTTACTACATATCCAAGAAACAAAATTTTCTCTATGCAAAAGGTACACTTATTGAGATTAGCATATAATTTCTCATTATGCAATACACTAGGATGTTTATACTTTACTGCTATGTTGTTGATGACATGACAGTCAGCACACATCCTCCAAGTTCAATCCTTTTTAGGCCAGTAACACTAGCACAACACAAGGGCTCATACTCTCATGAATGTACCCCTTCATCATCAACTCATCTACTTGCCTTTGAAGCTCCTTCGTCTCCTCGGGATTGCTTCTATAGGTTGGACAGTTAAGAACCAAAGCCCTAGGCACAAGGTCAATCCGATGTTCAATTCCCCTTAATGGTGGTAATCCACAAGAGGTGTCTGTAGGGAATACATCTTCAAACTTCTGCAACAAAGAAACAATCACAATAGGAATTGCATAATCAAGATTGATAGTGTTAAAATAAGTTTTCTTATACACAAGTAAGATCATCAGCTTATTAGTGAAAAACGCTTACGCCTTAAATCGATTATAATTTCCAGATAACATATCTGATTTGAGCTTCTTTTACATAAAACTTAGGTTGTTTCTTTAATTTTTCCACACTATTATCATCACACAAGCTTACCTTCTTCACTCCTCGGGTTTAACCTCCACTCTCAACCGGTTTAATTAATGATATAGATTTAACCAAATCTGGTGTTCTCTCACCATTGTTTTCATATGAATTTTCACTCTTCCCATCCTCACAATCCCTTTTTAATTTCATTTGATCATCATACACTTGTTTTAGAGAAAAAGGTACAAGAGTGTGATTTTACCATCTTTTACAATAGTGAACCTATTTCTAAACCCATCATGAATGGCCTTCTGATCAAAATGTCATGGATGCCCCAAAAGTAGGTGACTAGCATGCATGGGGACTACATCACACATAACCTCATTAGAATACTTTCTAATAGCAAACACAATCGACACTTGCTTAGTAACCTTCACCATATTCATTCAACCATTGCAACCTATAAGGCCTAGGATGCTTAATACAACTCATATTCAATTTCCTCACAAAAGTATAACTAGCTACATTATCACAACTACATCCATCAATTATCATGCTACATACCTTGTTTTGGATTTGACATCGAGTGTGAAATATGTTTTCTCGTTATTGATCGACATCATCTTTTTTGATTTACATGTTCAGCGTACGCATTATAACCAAGGCATCCACTTTAATAGGATATGCAATATCCTCATCACTACAATCCTCTAAATGTGGCATCTTTTCACTTTTAGATTTAACCTCCTCATTGCCTCTTGTAAGCATAACTCTTCGATTTGGAAACTGAGATGCGATGTGCCCCTTTTCTAAATACTTAAAACATTTAATATCTTTGTCATGAGTAGGTTAAGATTCAAATTTACCTTTCCCTTTCATATGAGCATCCTTTCTAGCCTTAGGTGATTCGACCTTTGCATGTATATAAGGCTTAGACAACCCCATCTCTCTTCAGATTCAGTCTCTATGTTGAGGAAAATGAAGTCGAATTGCTTTGAAAACATGTGTTGCCCCTCTTTTTTTTTTTTTTTGCCTCTCTACCTTTGTTGCCATATAGACCATGTCCTCTAATTTCATATAATGCTGTAGTTCTACAACATTCATAATGTTCTATTCAGCTTATTAAGAAATCTAGTTATAGTAGCTTCTCTATCCTTAATCACATTGGCTTGAATCATTACGATCTTCATCTCTTTGAAATACTCATCCACAAACTTGCAATTTCAGATACAAATCTCTATAATAGTGGTTAGACATAAATCACCTCCTCATCAACAACTTCATCTCCTCGCACAACATCGCTGACCTTTCTCCACTCCTTCTACTAATCACATTTTGATCCCACCAAATCAGTGCGTAATTCGTGAAGTCAATGATTATCACTTTCACCTTCTTCACTTCCGAATAGTTATGGCAATCAAGAATCCAATCTATTTTTTTCTCCCACTCCAAATACACATCAGGATCGATTTTACCTTGAAAAGTAGGTATTTTTTTTATAGCATCTACATTATCATGTCCCCCGAAGTTACAAAAATTTCCTCTTTGGCCGAATTAGCCCCTAGTTTTATTCCTAAAATCCGTTCGGTCTCTAGGCTGCCGAAAACAACGTCCTTCTTAAAATCCTCATAATCAACCCACCCTAGCCTTTCTGTCCTACTGCCATTGTTTGATTTTGAATCAGCCCTAACCATCCTCACATCTTGGGTACTTGTACCAGCCTCGTTACCATGTTTTTCCACCCTCTCAAGTCTGTCACACATGTTCCCCATCACAAAATTCATCATCTCCATCATCGTCGTCATGGCTTGAATTTGGAACTTAAGTTCACCCTCGAGAGGAGGTGGTGTGTTGTTTTGATCTGACATGATGATAGTTGCAAAATTGGTTAGTGGTATAAAAAAATCCTTTTGTCGCTCTTGTTTCATTCAAAATTAGGCTTTTCCTCTCGTCTCACCGTCTTTCAGCTCTTACGGAACTAAAATCAACACCAAATAGAACCAACTTAGTGGTGCAATCCAAATAGGTGTATATCACTCAAGAAGCAACAGAAACACAGAAAACAAGCAAAGCAAAACAAACTACGATGATAGTCTCGCAACTAGCAAGCGAATCTATCCGAAATATAAATGAAATTGAAGACTCCAATAAAAATAGGAATGAAGTAATGTCAGATTCGGATTTTGGCGTAAAAAGCGCAACAATCCAGGTTTACGGCAACAATAATAATTCTCAATCCGACCATTGGATCGGGCTAAAATGTTTTGTGCACTCTCCAGACATGTTTTCCTACTATGGGTTAAACTTTTAGGTCAATTAGAGATCGGGAAGGCATCACAATACTGGTCAACAGAGGCTGTATGAATTTTGTTATTTACTTCCATTTGACTTGTGGACTTCCTATTTGGTTAGGATTCTTTTCCTACAAGGATGTGTCAACTGGTTTTTGGAATTTCCTAGTTCCACAAGGATCTTTAATGAGCTACAATATAATCTCCAAGTGTGGCAATGATTCATTAATATTTCAGAATCCTTTTCTTATAATTATTCCTTATTCATCTTAACTACACAAGGAAAGAAGGACTAATGGTATTTAATGACACATTAGTTATTTTTATTATTTTCTTTCATGTTTGGGATTAATTAAAACTTTGTTTTGAGCTGAGATCTAAGACTTGTTTGGATCATGTTATGGGCTTTTCAGTTTAGGGTTTTTGGGTTAGTTCAGCCCACAAGGGTAGATCCATTAGGGTTAATTTTAAGAACTATTTAAACACATGTAACCTAAATTTCGACAGCTTTGATTATAATTACTTTTGAATTTTTCAGTTTTAACACGTGAGAGTGATTCTTGCATTCTTCAGTTCTTAAACAAACTGAATCCGACTTATCGAAGATTAACTGGCTTCGTGGCGTCATTCTACTCAATCCAATAGTGTTGGTGCCTTGGGTAGGTTTCCATTGTGTCACACTCCTATCAGACCTATTTTAGCTTTCCGGGATCATATCTCAGTCTTAATTGTGGATTGCCTATAATGTGTGGGAACAATGATTATTTCCTTTAAATATTAAAATTTATTATTTTATTTTATTTTCTTGTCAGGTGAGGAGAAAACACAACAAAGAAATTCAAGCTGACTTAGGAAACACATTAGCACAGTCTCCTTATTGTGCAAGGAGAATAATTCAGCAACTTAATTATCTTTCATAATATTGGAAAGATACCAAAAGGTGGCAAAGAGGAGCATTAAAAGCATTATCCTTTTCCTTCTAAAAAAAGAAAAAAACACAAGGTTGAGATCAGAATCCTATTCTAACATGGAAACCAAAAGGACGACAACTTCTCCTTTAGTTTCTAGGATTATTGGGCAACTTTATAAGCTATAAATAAGTCTTGTATTAGACCTACAATGTTTTTTAAAGCTTGTTTGAGTTTAATGAATACTTTGTTTTCAGCTAGGATCCAAGACTTGTTTGGATCAGGGTTTGGGCTTACTAGTAAAGGTTTTGGGTCAGTTTTTGTATGTGGATCAATTCAGCCCACAAGGGTAAATCCATTAGGATTAATTTTTTAGAACTATTTAAACACATGTAAGCCTACATTTCAGCAGCCATTGATGAATATTACTTCTGAATTTTTCAGTTTTAACTTGTAAGAGAAATTCTTGCATTCTATGGTTCTTGAAGGAATTGAATCTGACTTATCAAAAATTATCTGGCTTTGTGGCATCATTCAAATTCATTCCAATAGTGGTGGTGCTTTGCGACAAGTTTCCATTATGTCACACTCCTATCAAACCTATTTTGACTTTCTGGGATTAGATCTCGATTTTAATTCTGGTTTCTTGATCATGAGGTTCACATCAGTTGCTATCAGAGCTAGGCTTCAAGAATAGGTCATATCTTTCTAAGTTATCATTTTCCTAGTGTTTCGTTAAGTTGTCGGTGTTTGCATCAATCTTCTTCTTCTTTGTGCTACAACATACTTAATAAAAGAAAAAAATGAAATAAATAAATGTTTCATTTTGTTACTATATCTAACATATCAATAGCATAAAAGTAAAAAAAAAAAAAAACAAGAAGAGGAAAGACACGTTATTCAAAGCTTGTTGCAATTCTACTGCATTAACATAACATATAGAGAACCCTAAGCAAGCTACCTCAGAATTAATCTAAATTTCATATATTTACTACTGGGGGTGAGATCACACTCTATAATAAATTTGGCTTATTTTGATGTCATTTTCTTAAGGTTTCAAGTAGGGTTTTAATTTTGCTGCAAACCAATCATAAACAGGTTTCAATACCTAGACAGAAGATAACTACCTATAAACTGTGATCTATAGTTTGTTGGATATCAGGGGACTACATATATAAATTTGAGTTCATTCCTATATCGTTAGGTCTTAGTTTCAATTTTGGTGCTTTAAAATTATATAAAATGTCAGATTTGAGTCAAGTTCCAAAACATGTTTGTCTTCTGGTTGTTTTGACCAAATCAGTTTGTTTATGTTATATTGGGGTTATTTAGGAGTCAAATAAGTGTCTTCATTAATTTTCATTTCTGTTTTATTTTGCATCTTCGTTTCATTCACAATTGGAACAAATTTGTATGGTTACTCGCAAAATTGTAATCGCAGTTTTGTTTTGCTTGTTTTAAATATATTTATTAAGTCTATATTCATAAATTGAATGCATTGAAAAAGCCTCTAACTTTGATTGGTTGGATTTTCAGTTTTGAAAGAACTAAAAGAAAGCAAGTTGTGAGGTAAAAGGCGTAGTGAGTTTATTGAAGTGAAAAACCTAATTTTAAGTGAAAAACAAGCGATGTGAGGATTTATTCTTTTATACGACTAACCACTTTTGCATGTGTAATCAAGTCAGATCAGAAGAACACACCACCCTCTTCTAAGGGTGATGTAAAGTTTCAAATTCAAGCCTTGACAAAGATGATGGAGAGGATGAATTTTGTGATGGGGAACGTGTGAGACAAACATGAGAAGGTGGAGAAACGTGGTGAATTTCTAAACCAATTTATGATGGGTTTAGAAATCAGTTCACTATTGTAAAAGATAGTAAAACCATCACTCTTGTACCTCTTTCTCCAAAACAAGTGTATGATAATCAAATGAAATTAAAAAGGGAATGTGAGGATGGGAAGAGTGAGAATTCACTTGATGACAATGGTGGGAGAAAGACCATCAGATTCGGTTAAATCTAAATCATTAATTAAATCGATTGAGAGTGGAGGTAAAACTCGAGGAGTGAAAAAGGTAAGCTTGTGTGATGAAAATAGTGTGGAAAAATTAAGAAAACAACCTAATTTTTATGCAAAAGAAGCTCAAATCTGATCTATTTTTTTCACTAAGCCAATGATTATACTTGTGTAAGGAGGCTTATTTTAGCACTAACAATCTTGATTCTACTATTCTTAGGGTGGTTGTTTCTTTGTTGCAGGAGTTTGATGATGTATTTTGTAATAACTCGAGATTTCATATCATTTCATGATCTGATGTTTGTTCATAACAACACGAAAATAGGAGAAATTATACACACACACACATCATTAAAACCATTGATACTTTTCCGCAAAAGTATTTATAGATCAAATCTAAGTGTATCATTAATTGATATGGCGCAATGCTCGTATAATCACATGATTCAACATCTTAATAGAAAAGAATGTAAGAATGCATACATATCATTATTTCTTCGTACTTATAAATCCATAACCCCATTTCCAGATAGTTTCATTACAAGTCTTTTACAAAAGTGCCAATCGGCAAATATCTAGTCATTATATTGTCATACATAATGTAGATCACCTAGTTACATAATTTATAACAAAACACGTGGAATAGAGTTTTATGCGCCTTGGTTGTGTGACGTCCCTGCTACAATTCAATTGCAATATAAAAATAAAAAAATGATTCTTGAAATAGTAGTAATAATAATGAGCAATATTACATGATTAAACATTTTACTATTAACTTGGATAACTAAATTCTCATTATGAACTTCATAAATCAAGGTCATTAATGGTTTTGTCGGCTGATATTAATCTCATACATGCATCTCAATCATTCAACTTGTGATCTACAATCCGAGGTTAACCCTTTTCTCTGGTCTCCTTCGATTCGCAAACCTGAATACTATTAACAAAACATAAACTCGATATTCTATTCTCATTATCCGATTTAGGTTTTATTAGTCGAAATTAACAATTTATTCAATCTCGATCATCTATCATGGATGTTATTAGCCGAAGCTAATTACATAGTTTATTCTCCGTTATCCGTCATGGATACCATTAACCACACCTAATCACATTGTTCAATCCCAATTATCCATCATGGATACCATTAGCCATAGCTAATCACGTTGTTCAATCCTGCTTATCCATCGTGGATACCATTAGCTGAAGCTAATCCCATTATTTAGTCAATTATATAATGAGTAATCTCAGAAAAACCATGTTGGAGTAGTAACAATATGGATAGATCTATTGTAAAGGTTTAACATAAATATGGATAATGGTGAAGATCACCTACTTGCTCTTCATGGGGTCTTCTTTTTTGGTCGAAGATTCGATCCTGATCGCACCTCCAGCCACATCAAATGGTTACCAATCAATACATTCATGTTCAGTAATTTAATAGACTAATACTATACATATTCCAAGAATACACATGTTCACATTCAAGTGTTCCTCATATCATATAATCATACAATAAAAGTCATCATATTTGGCCATTATCTCAATTTTAAAAGAAGATTACCCATGGAAATCCTAGGGTTTAATTCATGAGTCTCTTGGTGGGGTTAGGTCAAGTTGATGCTACAATTGTAATCGAAAACTACATCGTTTCTAGTATGATATTTTGGCAACGAAAACTAAGTCACTTTTGACACCGACAATCGTCAACGAAAACTAAGTCATTGCTGACACAGAAAATCATCAGCAAAACTAAGTCACTGCTGACACAAAATCATTACGAAAACTACGTACTACTGACTTAGAATTCAATCATGGTTGGACAATCTAGAAAGATCACGTTCTGAACTTGAAATCTACCTAGATTAGTCTTGTCTTCATATGCAATGGATGACTTTAAAATCAGGTTCAAATTCATCTACTATTTTGACCGTAAACAGGATCAATTTCTTCACTCATTTGCATTATCAATCTGAACTCAAGTAGCCCAGCATCAAAATAACCATTAAGGGCTTTTCCCATGGCCAAGTTTTAATTGTAGGCAAATAAAAACCTTTGAACCAATTCCGAACAGATTGCTAGCTTTTAACTCCGAAGCAGCTTCAATCATTCCAATTTGACTCGTCAAGGCCCTTTGCAATTGTTTCGTTCTCGCTCTTGTTATTGGGCCATCTGAATCTTCTTGTAGATTAGGTTCAGCTTTATGAGATGGATTATAATCCCCATGATGCACATCATCAACCCCGGGTTGAAAGTGATTTGTCCTCAAATCAGTATCGTCAATATCATCCATGTATGGAGTCAAGTCGTTCACCTTATATGCATTGTCGTTCACCTTATATGCATTGTCATTCACCTTCTCTATAATCCAAAATGGACCATCAGCTCTTGGCATCAACTTGGACTTATGTTTGCTTGGAAATCTACCCTTACTAATATGAATCCAACCAAGATCTCTAGGTTCTAGGTTCAAACCTAACCATTTTTCGCCCCTTGTTAGCTTGTTTAGCATACTTTGTCGTTTTCTCCTCAATATGTAATCGAACCTGCCATGGAGTTCTTTCATCAATTCTGTCTTTCTAATTCCATCCATAGATGTCCTCTCATTAATTGGAATAGGAACAAGATCAATAGGAACACAAGGATTAAAGTCATACACGACCTCAAATGGTGAAAATTTTGTAGCCCCATGCACACTACGATTACATGCAAACTCCACAATAGGTAAACAAGCATCCCAACTCTTCAAATTCTTATGTATAACAGCTCGTAACAAAGAAGATAAAGTTCGGTTTACTACCTCGTTTGTCCATCAGTTTGAGGATGACATGACGTACTGAAAAGTAGTTTCATTCCAAGCTTCCTCTAAAGAGTCTTTTAAAAGTGGCTCAAGAACTTTGTATTACGATCAGAGACAATGCTTTTAGGAACTCCATGCAAACGAACAATCTCTTGAAAGAACAAATCAGCAACATGTACTGCATCGTCAGTTTTGTTGTAAGGAATGAAATGGGACATTTTAGAGAATCGATCAACCACAAACATTATTGAATCCTTCCCATATTGTGTTCTTGGTAACCGAAGTACAAAGTCCATGCTAATATCCATCCATGGTTGCTCTGGAATGGGCGATGACATATATAGCCCATATGCATTCTCTTTACCCTTAGCTCTCTTGCAAATAGTGCATCTTTCAATCACCTTATGTACATCCCGTAACATGCTAGGCAAAAACAAATGTTCTTTCAGCAGCTCATAAGTCTTCTTCTCCCCAAAATGACCACTAAGACCATTATCATGAGCCTTTCGCACTAACAACTCCCGTAACGAACCTAAAGGAATACATATTCTACCCATTTTGAACAACCTTCATGCATAAAAAATCCATCACAAGCTCCCTTTGCATATTTGGTAACCACATTACCAAAGTAGGAATCATTAGTATACTGATCCTTCACTTATTCAAACCCATCAGTTGTGCATTCAACATAGAGATCAGTGCATGCCTACGAGAAAGAGCATCAGCAACCACATTAACTAGCCATTTTTTGTACTTTATGACATAAGGAAATGACTCCATGAACTCTACCCATTTAGCATGTCGTCGATTCAGTTTGCTTTGCCCCTTAAGATACTTCAAGGATTCATGATCAGTATGTATAACAAACTCTTTAGGCAACAAGTAGTGTTGCCATATCTCTAGAGCTTGAATCAAGGCATATAATTCCTTGTCGTAAATAGAGTAGTTCAAACGTGCTCCATTTAACTTTTCACTGAAGAATACAATCGACCACTTTTCTTGCATCAAAACAGCCCCAATCCCAACTCTAGAAGCATCACACTCTATTTTGAATGTTTTAGCAAAGTCTAGAAGTGCTAAAATTAGAGCAGTACACAACTTTTCCTTAATTAGCTCAAAAGCTTTATGTGCATCTTCACTCCATCTAAACTCATTCCTTTTTTTCAAGCATTCTATCATAGAAGCAACAATAGAGCTGAAGTCTTTCACAAATCGCTTGTAGAAAAAAACTAAACCATGGAAACTCCTTGCATCAGCAATACTAGCAGGTTTTGGCCAATCCCGAATTGCGTTAATTTTCTCCTCATCAACCTTAACTCCCCTCTGCTAGAGATAATATATCCAAGAAACACGACACCTTTTTTACAAAAGTAACACTTTGTGAGTTTCCCATACAACTTAGAATCTCACAAAGTTTCAAACACAACCCTAAGATATACACTAGGATATCGTCAAAATATACTACAACAAACAGCCCGGTATACTTCCTCAAAACATTATTCATAAGTCTCATAAATGTACTAGGCGCATTAGATAAACCAAGCAGCATTACCATCCATTCATATAACCCCTGTTTGGTTTTAAATGCTATTTTCCATTCATCTCCCTCTTACATTCTAATTTGGTGATAACCACTCATCAAATCGACTTTAGAAAACAATGCAAACCATGCAACTCATCAAGCAAATCATCAAGTATGGGTATAGGAAATTGATACTTAATTGTTATTTTATTGATAATGCGGTTGTCCATACACATCCTCATGGTACTATCTTTCTTCAGTTCAAGCCAAGTAGGTACTGAACATGAACTAAGTGATTCTCACATATAGCCCTTCTCTAAGAGCTCACCAACCTGCTTTTGAATCTCTTTTTCTTCCTCTGGATTACATTTGTATGCTAGTCTATTAGGAAGTGAAACTCCCGGCACCAAATCAATTTGATGCTCAATTCCATGAATAGATGGTAACCCTTTGGGTAATTCATCTGGAAACACATCTTTAAATTCTTCAAGGAATTCCTTAATCTGTCTTGGTAAGTCCAATCCTTCTACTTGTAGTAACTGCTTTGCCCAGATAATGAAAACGGCCCCCACCAAAGCTAATGCCTGTTTGATGTCTCTTTTTTTTGGCTAACAACAACCCCTTACGTGATTTCACCTCCTTTTGTTGGCTTTGTAACCGATCCTCTCTAACCTGTTGAGAACTCCAGTAACAAGCTCACCTTCTTTCCATTCAGCATAAAAGGAATAAGTGTTCTTTCGTCTATTGTAGGTCACATCCTTATCAAACTACCATGGATAGCTGACATCGACGCAACGTCACACAAAACCTAGTCATGATAGATTTTAATGGAAAAAGGTACACATGCTTTGTCACATGAATCTCCCCATTCTCATTCAGCCATCACAAACTATACGACGTGGGATGTGGAATGGTAGTTAAACCCAATTTCTCCATCAAGGTAGTTGACGCAACATTAGTGCAACTTCCATAATCAATGATCATCCCACACACCTTATCTCGAATCTGACATCGAGTATAAAGGATGTTCTTGCATTGCTCATCACTAACGTCAATTTGTGCATTCAAAACCTGTTGCACAACCAACAAATCTCCCTTCACTGGTTCAAAATCGTCTTCTTGCTCAGCCACTTGTACCTCATCTTCATGTTCAGTTTCAACCTCATCTCCACTGATCAGCTCTCCATGATCCCCATACAAAATCATCACCCTTTTATTTGAACATTCCGAAGCAACATGGCCATGTCCTAAGCACTTGAAGCACTTGATGTCCCGAGACCTCCTAGGATGTTGAGGTTCTATCACCTTTTCTTTTTTCCTTCAAAGAATCAAAACTGGTATTCCCCTTACTAAACTCCACCTTCTCATCTCGTTTAGGTGTGCTCCATGTTCGTGTAGGCGTAGAAACAACCTTTGTCGTGCTTGACGTAGTTACACCAGTTCGGACACCTCTTCGTTTTTGTTGCCTCTCTACTCGAGTTGCAAGCTTTACAAATTCCTCAAGGAAGATATACGACTTTAATTCAAAAACATTAGATATATCCTTCCTCAACTCTCCAAGAAATCTAGCTATTGTTTGCTCTTGAGGTTCCATCAATTCACATCGAATCAGCAACAACTCAAACTTTTTCACATATTCTTCCATGCTCAAAGATCCTTGTCGCAAAGTCTAAATTCTGATGTATAGCTCCTGTTTATAGTAATCAGGAACAAATCTCTTCTTCATCACTCTTTTCATAGTTGCCCACATTGTAATATCCTCTTCTGCATCCCTTCTCCTCTGAATCTTTAAGTTTTCCCAACATAAAAGAGCATAATCCATAAACTCAAGTGATGCTACCTTGCACTTCCTTTCTTCAGAATATTCATACCATTCAAACACCTTTTCAACCTTCTGAATCCACTTCAAGTATTCCTCGGGTGAACTACTTCCTCTAAACGGTGGAATCTTAAGTTTGAGACCAGTAGGAGGGTTATAATTCTACCTTCTTGGTTTGCCCCTATCGTCGGCCTCATCATCCCTATTTGGATCTTCATCAGCTTCTATATTATCATTTCATGGCACCCTAAGTGCTTGCCTCTATTGGGGTTGCAAATTATTTCTTTGCATCATTTGCATAAGGGTATTCAATTGTTCACGAATTCCAGTCATTTCATCCCGACTCTTAGCATGAGATCGTTGTAAGCCCATAACCTGTGCCTGTTCCAAACTTAACCCTCTTGGCAAATCTTCTTTATCTCCAACCATAATTAAGTTTATCAAACCTTAATTCCAACAAGACTTTCTTCTATTTTTGGCTCCTGCCTCAGATCGCAACTGATGCTCTGATACCACATGATGTGCCGTGAATGATTCAAAAAACAGCAACAATGAATCTGACAAAAATGGATGAAGGATGGGTCTGGCTGGTTGTCTTTCTTTTAGTGTTTAGGCTGGATTATAGTGATTTTAAGGTAAAGAAGATGGAGAATAGATTAGAATGATACTTTGATAAGTCAATCTAGACGCCACAAAGATCAATCTAGGATTTTGACGCCCCACTCTTTGTGATTGAAGAGTGATAAGTCAGGTAGGATTCTTCACAAAATCAATTTGGAAGAACAACTCTTAATTCTTTGAATTAAGTTTCAAATCTTGACCAGAAGTGTTTATTACATATTCTGATACTATATTTATAATTGTAACATCCCTACATAGTTAGGAAAATTCAACATGACATAAGTCAAACCCAAAAATTAGACTTTGAGAAAGTAACTATACAAATTTAATTAGCACACGTTTTCTGACCTTAATTGAAACATAAACAAACCAAATTTAAAATGGCTATAACTTCTTGTATAAAAGTCCAATGCAATCATGGTTGGACGATCTAGAAAGATCACGTTCTGAACTTGAAATCTACCTAGATTAGTCTTGTCTTCACATGCAATGGATGACTTCAAAATCAAGTTCAAATTTATCTATTATTCTGACCATAAACAACATCAATTTCTTCACTTAAGTAGCCCAGCATCAAAAGAACCATTAAGGGCTTTTTCCATGTCCAAGTTTTAATTGTAGGCAAATAAGAACCTTTGAACCAATTCCAAACAGATTGCTAGCTTTTAACTCCGAAGCAACTTTAATCATTCCAATTTGACTCGTTAAGGCCCTTTCCAGTTGTTTCACTCTCGCTCTTGTTATTGGGCCATCTGAATCTTCTTGTAGATTAGGTTTAGCTTTACGAGATGAATTATAATCCCAATGATGCACATCATTAGGGCTAGCTTATACTACTTAAATATTTTGGTTTTTACATTCTCCCCTCTTAATATAAATTTTATCCTCGAAATTAAGGAGACTCACATTTAATACCTGATTGTTCAAGTTGTTTGGGATACTTCTTTCTCATTTCAGACTCTCTTTCCCAAGTTTATTCTTCTATTTGAGTGCTCTGTCATAAGATCATGATAATAGAGATCCTCGTATTCCTTAGTTCTTTCACCCCCCCAATCTAGAATTCTTGTGGGCTTCAATTCGAGCGTTAGGTCCTCTTTGACTTCTATCAGAAATTGGGGTAGAACCAGAGTGGGATCCATGTTGGCCTTTCATAACAAGGAGATATGGGATACATTGTGGACCTAACTGTGGGGGCAAGCCTACTTTGTAGGCTATTGGTCCAATATACTGCAAGATTTTAAAGAGCCCAATGAAACAGGGACGTAGCTTTCCTTTCAGTCCAAACTCAACATATTCTTCCACAGGACTACCTTCAGGATACCTGATCCTTTACGTTAAACTCTAGGGGTCTCCTCCTCACATCCACATACTTCTATTGTCTGTCTTGAGCAGCTTTTATCGGTCTTTGATGATTCTTACTTTTACAGTGGAGACCTGCACCAATTCCACGTCATACAACCTTTTGTCCCTGATTTCTTCCCAATATAAGGGGATCCTGCACCTTCTACCATACAAAGCTTTATACGGGGCCATCCTTATCGTTGATTGATGGCTATTGTTGAATGTGAACTCCACCAATACTAAGTGTTCCTCTCAGTTTCCTCCAAATTCTAACACACACATTCTTAATAGGTCTTCCAAAAGTTGGATGATTCTTTTCGATTAGCCATCGATCTAGGGTTGGAATACAATACTCATATCCAACCTTGTCTCTAAGATGTGTTGTATGCTCGGCCAAAAACAGAAGGTGAACCTAGGATCCTGATATGAGACAATGGATATCGGAATCCTATAGAGTCGTGCTACCTTATTAATGTAAATCTTGGCAAGTTTGTCTACTCGGATCGGTCATCCTTACTGGTAAAAATAGAGCAGACTTTGTTAAGCAGTCTATGATGACCCATATTGCATCATTCCCTTTCTTTCCTTTAGGAAATCCCAACACAAAAATCATGGTGATCACTTCCCACTTCCGTTCTGGGATACATTTAGTTGTGGCCCCCCTCAGAATTTAAGACGTACATAAGAAATCCCATACATCCCTTTCTCAATAGCTTCATAGCAGTTACAACCGACATGAGCTTGATTGGGTTAGGAACCCTCTCTCTCCTTTAAAGATCATCCTTCTACTCTCAAGTATTTGGAAGGTGACTGATATGATCCGGGCAATGAAAAAATAATCAGATTCAAATTCTGATGTAAAATGTGCAAATGACTAGTTTCACGACAACAATCATAATGCCCAATTCGACCGTTAGATCAGGCAGAACATTTACGAGTCTCCTGACATGTTGTCCTACCTTGGGTTAAAATTTTAGGTCAATCAGAGTTCAGAAAGCCATCGCAATACTGGTCAACAGAGGTTGTACGAATTTTGTTATTAACTTCCTTTTGACCTGTGGACCTCCGATTTGGGTAGGATTCTTTTCCTACAAAGATATGGTAGCTGATTTTGAAAATTTCCTAGTCTTGTAAGGATATGTAATGGGCAACAACATAGTTTCCATGTGTGGTATGGACTCCATATTAATTTAGAATCCTTATGGTGTATGGAAAAAATTATTCTGTCATTATTATAGTAGGAATCTATCATTAAATTAATTTCCAAGTCAGCTAAGAATACTTTGTAAATAAGGAAACCAAAAAATAAAAAATTCAGATTAATAAAACTTCTTTTTTTGCCACACTTGTGTGTTGCTGGGATAATCTCCCTTCCTTGGTTTTCTAAAGAACTGAAAAATGACTTATCAAAGAATAACTTACTCCATGATGTCATCCTTATACTTCTCGTTCGCGAATCAATATTCGTTGGGTGGGAGTTTTCGTTTCCAATAGTGGTGGTGCCTAGGTACAAGTTATCTTTGTATTACACTCATATCAAACCTGATTTACTTGGCTTTTTGGGTATTTGGTGTTTTTGTGTGTGGGTTGCTTAACCGCGTGTTCAAGAGATTCGCTTCAGTTGGTATCAGAGCTTGGCTCCATTAATCAGGTTATACCTTTTATTTCTTGTATTTTTGTTTTTACCTTCCACGCCAATTTTTTTTTTGTGTTGTCTTTGTTTCGAGTCTGATCTTGTTTCAAATCAGTTTCGGTCAGATTTCCTTCATCCTACGTTATTCTTGATTAGTTGTGTTGAATTGAGTCTTTTGTGATTAAAAAAAGGGTGTCATATTATTATTTCTTTCCAGAATTTATTTTTATAGTAAAAACAAAATCAGAAAACATAATTTAGGACAAAAGGGTTTGTTTCGCTTTTGTTTTACGTCCACTTATCAAACCATATTGTAATTGTGTCAAAATTGATATTCTTGTTATCTAGGATGAAAACGCACAATATATTAATTTTCAACTCATTTAGACATCGTTTGGTATAGATTCCAAATTCAAGTTTTAAAAGGGTTGATTCTCGTCAATTTCGTGTCCATATATCAAATCAATTCAGAATTAAATCAAACTTGATATTCTGGTTTTTTGACATCAATTCGCTTTAAATATCAAATTTCAAACCATTTGGAAGTCGTTTGGTTTAGGATTTTTTTTTGGGTCTAAAAGGGCTTGTTACGTTCGTCAATTGAAAGTCCATGTAATTTTGGGTTAGTTTGTAGTCCTTTGTGTCTTCTCACTCTCTTTGCTGTCATTATTAACTTTTGTTTTAGGTTCTGCTATCAAAAAAAAAATGCAAAGGGAGTATTACAATTAGGATTTCATGTATTCTGATGAGGTATTATGGCAAAAGAAGAGGAGGATTCAAAAGGAGAGAAATAAAGATATTAGTGTTCTCAAAAAAGAAACCAAGAGTCTATCTCGTATTCTAGAGGAGATGCAACAAGAACTTGATGTGTTAACTACATTAGTCGATGCTCAGCAAGCTTCAGAAAGAGGGGAGCAAAAATGTCGCAATGATGATAGACGAAAGAGAAGGGTTGCTTCCTTCATCCAAAGTTGTTGATGACGATTGTTGGAAAGAAAAGAACTCCAAAGACTTCAAAAGGAGGCTAAAACTCTATACCTTGTCCTTGTTAATGATTCGAGGATGATTCATATTGAAGAGAGAGGGAATGATACGATCCGGGCAACGAAAAAACAATTAGATTCGAATTATAACATAAAATGTGCAATTGTCTAGTTTCACAGCAACAATCATGATTCCCCATCCGATCATTCGATCGGGCAGACATTTTACATGGAGTCTCCTGACATGTTGTCCTACTTTAGGTTAAAATTTTTGGTCAATAAGAGTTAGGGAAGGCATCGCAATACTGGTCAACAGAGGCTGTATGAATTTTATTATTTACTTTCTTTGACTTGTTGACTTCTTATTTGGCTAGAATTCTTTTGCTACAAGGATGTGGCAGCTGGTTTTAAAAATTTTTGAGTCTTACAAGGATATATAATGGGTTGTTCAACATAGTTTCCATATGTCATATGGACTACATATTAATGTGGAATCCTTATAGAGTATGAAAACAATTATTTTATCCTTATTATAGTAGGAATCTATCATTAAATAAGTTTCCAAGTCAATTAAGAATACTTTGCAAACAAGGAAACTATAGAGGAGGTAATTTAGATTAATAAAACTTCTTGTTTGCCGCACTAATTGTGTGTTAGTGGGATAATCTTCCTTCCTTGGTTCTCTAAAGAACTGAAAACCAACTTATCGAAGAACAACTAACTTCATGGCATCATCCTTATACTTCTTGTTCGTGAATCAATATTCGTTGGGTGGGGGTTTCCATTTCCAATAGTGTTAGTGCCTAGGTACAAGTTATCTTTGTGTCACACTCTTATCAAACCTGATTTATCTGGCTTTCTGGGAATTTGGTGTCTTTGCATATGGGTTGCTAAACCGCAAGTTCAAGAGATTCGCATCAGTGATGATTTTTGTATAAAAATCTATCAGGGCCTTGTACTTATTCAGTCAATCCATGCCTAGGATTACATCAAAATCATGTAATTCTAATGGTATCAGGTTTGCTTCAGTTTCATACCCAGCTAGGCTAACCCCCACTCCAACATACATACTATTTGTATCTACGCTGTTTTCCAACGAAGTCCTAATTATAAACCCCTTTTCTATTATCTTTTCTTGTTTACCTAACTTGGTGACAAATCTTCTAGCAATAAATGAGTTAGTAGCACCCGGGTCAAACAACATATGTACTTTAAAATTAGTCACTTGGAAGACCCTCCCTAGGGTTCGGTCATTCTATGACCTTAGCCTTCCTCAGTTGAAGACCTCATCGGCTTTTTCACTATGACTGACTGTTGATGACTTTGACTTGGCTATCTTAAGCTCTATGCTTGCCCAGAGTTTTTGTTGGGGCACTCCTTGTAACAGCCTCTTTCGCCGCAGTAATGGCATCCTTGCCCCGGATACTGACAGTTTCTCCATATGTGGTCCTCTCCTTTACATACAAAGCATCGACTTGAGGAAACTGAGTAATTAGCATTCTTTTGGTCACTAACCCCCCTAGGGGTTTGTCCATGAATGAGTTTGTCCCCCCCATCATTCTTCTATTTACTTGTTAATTGAAAGGCATCGACGACATCCTCTTCCTCTTTTTACCCGTATTGATCAAACACTCCTCTTTCCCTTTTTTGGAAGTGGTGGTCTGCTGGTAGAATAATCCATGTCTCTATTATTACCCATTCCATGATGCCCCTATTAGCCTTCTAATACAAGCTTCTAGAGCCTGTGCTGCCTCAATTAGTTCCCTCATTGTTTTTGAACTGTAAGGCGATTAACTTTTGCCTCAATTTCTGCCGAAATCCTTCTCTCAACTTCTCAATCATATGCTCTTTTTTCAGGATGTAGTGTGGGGCAAACAATAAGAGATCATGGAATCTCCTTTCATACTCCAATACTGACATCTTACCATGTCTCAATGCTAAAAACTCTTGCGATGGTACCTGGAGTAGAATTGGTTCTTAAGCTCTAATTTAAAATTTGTACAAGTCAATGTTTCAGTTGCACGTCATGGCCCGATCGAACAATAATTGAGTGGCACAATTCACCCGCAAGTCATTGGGTATATTAATCTGGATCATAGTCTTCTCCACTTTCCTGATCCACCTCTCTGCTATCTCAGCATTTAGCTGCTCCATATACGGTTCAAAGCCCATTTCTCTCATACTTTTGACCAACTGTAATGCGAACCTCGTGATCACATGGTCACGCCACCCACAATTAAGATTGAGATATTGGCACTCTTGTCTTTGGCTCCCCTATGTATGTCCTATGCAAACGACTTAAATTCCTCAAAGGAAGCAATTAAACAAACTTTATTTTGGGCACATTTCTAAGAGAGTGGCTCAAATAGAGATTGCTTTGGAGCATCATCAATCTCTTTTGTAAATTGACAAAGACAATGCTTCTCTGCTGGCTCAAGACTTCGTTTACGCCTTGTTAATCTCAAGTCAGCTAAGAAAATGTTCTTTAGTCACAAGCTAAAATGTAATTTCTTTAAGGAGTCTGACAAAGGGACCAGTTTCTTTCATGCTCTAATGAGTCAGAGACATCGCTAGAATTTCATTCCATCCATTCTCAATTATGATGGCTCTCTTACTTCTACCATTGATGAGGTTGGGGATGTGTTTGTTCATCACTTCGACAAACTTCTGGGTACTAATAGTCTTGTTCTTCCCGTTGATGATGTTGTTGTGCAGAGGGGCCCTGTCTAACTGAATCTGAGTTTTCTTCCCTCCTAGTTGAAATTTCTGTTGAGGACATTAAGGTGGCTCTCTTCAGTATTGGTGATGATAAATCTCCTGGTCCTAATGGGTTTTCCTCCATGTTCTTCAAGAAAGCGTGGGATGTTATTGGTTCTGATTTTTGTGCTACAGCTCAAAATTTCTTTTGCTCTTGCAAGCTGCTTCGTCAGGTCAATCACTCTATTATTGATTTTGTGCCTAAATCTGCTCATGTATCCTCCCCCAATGATTTCAAACCTATCTCCTATTGCAATGTGATTTACAAGGTGATCTCGAAAATTCTTACTGCAAGAATAACTGGAGTTCTGGAGACTATCATTAGTCCTTTGTAGAATGCTTTTCTCGGAGGGCGTTCTATGGCCGATAATATCCACCTTGCTTAGGAGCTTCTCAAGCAGTATGAAAGGAAGCGCACCTCCCCTAGATGTCTTATTAAGATTGATTTTAGGAAGGCTTGTGATTCTGTTCAATGGCATTTCCTTTGTCATTTACTCTTATCTCTTAAGTTTCCTGCCAGATTTGTTCATCTCATCATGGAGTGTGTTGAAACAGCCTTTTACTCAGTGGCTAGTAATGGCTCTCACTATGGCTTCTTTCCTGGTAAGTGATTAGTACTTAAAAGTGCATTTTATCATGGTTTTGTATCATTATTTTGCACTTGAAGTATCAATAACTCCTTAACTAAAGCATGTTTTATAATAACAAGTTTGATACCATAAGATACCTTTAATTTATGGTAAATGTTTATCTTAAATACATGCGTATCATATAAATGAAAGGATTGATTGATGAGTTTAAGTACGAAAATTGAAAGGACAAATAGAGGACCAAACTTAGAAAAAAGATGCTAGTTCTGTCCAAACTGAAACACTGTTTGGTAATTGGGTCATATCTGGAGTTATAGATCTTGGATTTAGGTCTGCCTTAAATGGATGGAAAGCTAAGACATAGGCCTAAAACTTTCATGAGAGACTAAGATTTAAAAAGGCTGTTTTCAAGTCCAAATTGTAGCAATAACAGAGAAGTCCAAATCTATCCTGCAGCCCAGACATTGTTCAGTGTTCAGCCCATATCTTGAGTTCTAAAAGTCCAAATGACCTCAACTTTTTTTTTCTGGAAAGCTGAGACAATTTCCTAGAAATTTTATGATGCAAGTCTGTTCAAATCATGACGTTATCAATGATGTTTTTGGCAGACAAGAAGATAAGGATTATCACCAAGTCAAGATGTGGCCACCCACTCAACAATTAGTCAACAAATCAATAGTTCTGAATTTTGGCCTATAAAAGGAGACATTTGCCATGTATTTAGGCATCTTGGTTTTCAGATCAAGATCATGCTCTTGCTCTCTCTTTATATTTTGTAATGCTTAAGTTTTGCTTATATTAATCTCTTGCTTATGCTTTTCATTTCCTTTCCTTGTTTATTTATGTTTCTCTCTTTCATTATGTTTAGCTAAGTTTATCATGTCAAGGTGAAAAGGTTACACTAATGGTGTAAGAATAAGTATAATATAAACTCAACATGGACCTTAATGTTTGATACTAACATGTTTTATATTTGTTATCTTGTTCACTTTTA
>Ga0325411_1001019_pt1 | contig 30495 bp, 12 predicted proteins | sample PopdelMetagenome_13_FD_206181 | JGI IMG/M metagenome (GOLD analysis project Ga0325411, IMG submission 206181) | Populus deltoides microbial communities from Bellville, Georgia, United States - Xylem-PdIQD-R4 | ecosystem: Host-associated > Plants > Phyllosphere > Stem > Wood/Secondary xylem...
TGACATGATCATCTGATAGTTTATGACCAAATTACCCTTGCACAACACACACACACTATTTTGATTCTTGCCCGTGTAGCAATGTTTTTCAACGCAAAAAAGGCTTGGGTGTTAGTTTTTTTTTTTTTACCATAAAAATTTATTTAATTGTAAGTTAAAAATTTTATATAAATGTTTAATAAAATAAATTGATATTAAATTTTTTGATTTCAATTAAATATTAAATATAAAAATTGAGATAAAAATATATATTAAGATATTTGATCTAATGTTGCATGGAGCTCTTCAAATCTTTTTATTTTATTATACAAAAATAAAATTGTTTTTTTGTTAGAAAATAAATAATTTAAACTCCATTAGAAAAAAAAATCTAGTATAATTCTTCCCTTTCTTAGTAATATATATTTTCAACAAAAAACAAATATATTTTCTTGTCATGGGTTCTTAATTTTATAAAAAAATAAAAAAAGATATTTTACCTTCATTCAATATTAATGAGCAATTTATTATCAAAATTCCATATATATATATATATATATATATAATGTGTCCATATTTTCTATGTTATTGAAAGCTTAAAAAAATAATAAATGTGACAAAATCAAGTCTAAAACTATTTAAAAAATTTAAAAATAAAAATTTGATTTTAAGATTATTCTTAAGAAATTTATTATTATTATTATTATTATTATTATTATTATTAATTTTTTGCATATTAAGTATATATTGTTAACATTACAATATAGATAAATCGTGTAGGCAAAATACTGTAGCTTTTCTTAGAAAACACTATGAATTGCCACAACTCATTTTATTTAGTCTATAAGTTTTTGATTACCAAAACAATTTTTTTTTCTTATGGAATATTGGCTCTATTGCACCTTCAGTTTCTATTACTTGTCTAACACTGGTTTGCAATTATAACTTAATCAAACACATTTGCTCCATAAGCCTGTGACAACACACGGGCATGCCATCTAGTTCTAATGAAAACTTGTAATATCATTTAAGAACCATGTCAAAATCAAGAGTTAGTGAGTTATTATATTAAATATTTTTTTAGAATAAAAAAAACAGTCAGGCCCAATATCTAACCTAAATAAAAGAAGGCTAGATGTGTGGTCTTAGGCATACTTGGGCCTAGAGGTCAAGTCCACGTGCTTGACCTTGTTTATATATATATATATATATATATATATATATATATATATATTAAAGCATCAGATGATTTTTTTTTGAAAAAAATAAAGTGAATAGTCAGTTATTTACCAACTACCTAATTTTCAGCTATTTTTAGACTAGAAAGTTAGGTTTTTGACTTTCGGACCAAAAAAACTATTTTTAATTATTTTTCATATAAAAACACCCAATAAATGCCATATAAACCTTTTAAAAAACCAATTAATAGCCTTAAAATAGAAAAAAAAAACTTGGTTAGAAAATATAAAAAAAAAAACCCTAAATCACAAAACTTCTCAAGCTTCGTTCTACTTTTTTTCCTTTCATTTATTCAACTTTCATTTATTCAATTTGTCATTCCCATAGTTATACCTAATTGGCAATCTTCTTTAATTTCCTTTTTCGGTCATTTATCTGCTGCTTATCTCTTAGTTTGAAACTGAAGGGTCCATAGCACCATTTTAGTAATGAGCTGAAATGGCAATTGAAAACCTCTGTCGGCAATTAAAGTACTAATGGAATGAAACATGTTGCTAAGTTGCTCGTAAGGGATTCGCGTTCCGTCGGCTACTTTCTTTTCCAACAAAATGTTTGATAGAATATTCACCCCAGAAAATTAGATTTTACCACCCATATTCTGGTAGAAAGTCCGTCAGCAACCTTAATTTTTAATAGACTATTCCATCGACGATGATTCCATCATAAATGCACCTTAATTTTCCACGGAGTATTCCATGGTTGATTTCATTGAAAATTCTTAAACCTTCTATAACTTTTGTATGAAATAGGTGTGAACATTGCCGATGAAATCACCGATAAATATCTCCTTAATTACCGACAAACTATTCCATTATAAATTCCGTTAAAAATGCACAAACATTCTGTAATTTTCTGATAAGATGTGTACATATATTGCCGATAAAATCAACAATGGAATAGTAACTTTGTCCGCGTTTCACACTCTCTCTCTCTTTTTGTATCGCTTAGCTATTATAATTCCAAATACATTTTTGTTAAGTCTAAACTCACAACAACAATAATAATAATAAAAAATCTAAAGTATTATAAACTAAATTTTATACATAATCAATAATTTTATTTAACTTAATTCCATACACATTTTTTAAACAACAAATTAAAATTTATAGAAAGGTAGAGGGTGAGGAAAAGATCTTGAACTAGAAGCTCTAGGAGGAAAAGAAAATGTAAAGCCAAATACACACATACTTGCTCCCATTGTCTATTACTTTCTTATTCGACTTCTGCTCTTAGTTCTACTGGTGTGTTGTCCTAGGCAACCAAAATAAAACCTAGACTCTTTAACAAAATATATAGTAGTGTGAGTAATGATCATTCTCAGAAGAGTATTTAACCTAATATCGTGCTATGTGAACAATGATTGGGGCGAGTTGAGTATAACAAAAATAGTCTAAAGAAAAATAACCAAGAAACGACTCATATTAAAACATCAAAATCAATCAAAAAAACAAACATTGGTCAAAGTCAACATCCATCATCAGGTCTTTTACAATTGATCATCGATGCATACATATCAATTCATACTTTGAATATTCATCATTAGAACTATTTTCCTATCTCTCTTAAGTTGTAGTCAATTAGAAAACAAACAATCTAATTAACTCTAACTACTAAACAACTTAAGACAAGCCCTAAATTTTAATCTCGTAGTAGCCTTAAAAATTAGAGAGATTGATGAAACTAAACAACACAAGCACAAGCAATTACATTTAATTTAATAAAAAATTCTTCATAAGATTTACTAATTTTTGACGTAGTAAATCATTAAATCTTAGTTACTTCATAGATTATAGAGATCAAACAATTATGAATTTGATATCTAACCTAACAGTAGATTACAACGGATAATAAACTAGAGGCCTCATAATAATTAAATGAGACAATCATGATAAATAGGCATCGAAGAACATTCAACACTTAAAGCATAAAGTAAACAATAAAAACAAATTAGATCTCATAATTTTATTAATTTAGAGGCTTTCGTTTACTTTGACCAAGTCAAATTTAATTACACAGTACCATCATCAAAATAATAAAGGAGACAAAGAAAATAGGGAAGAAGAAGAAAAAAGAGAAAGGGGAGACCAAATATGATCTTATCTCCCTTTTTCTCCTTTACATGTTTTTTTTCTCTTTAGAGGCCTACAAAATCTTTTAAAAATATATAATCTCCAATAATAATCATAAAACCTGAATATTTAATAAAATTATTAAATAATAAATAGAGTCGTAATATAATAAGGAAAGTGATATTTTCAACTGGAATTTATAAACCAAGTCTAGAAGCTTTCAAAAATAAATCACATCATATTTGCCCCGTTTGTTTGCTGGAAAGTAGTTTTCTTTTAGAAAGTGAATTCCAGAAAAGTAAATTATTTTCCAATGTTTGGTAGTGTAATGGAAAATAAGTTGGAAAACATTTTCCAGTGTTTGGTTATGTCATGGAAAATGAGCTGGAAAATAACTTATTAATGTTTTATTTTTTTCAAGTTTATTAAAATAATGAGGAACAAATCTTACAAATTAAAAAGTTGAATGAGAATAAAATTGAAAAAAAAAATATAATTTCATAAATTATCTTAAATAAAATAATTAATAATCAAAATAATAGAGATCAAATCTAAAAAATAAAAAAAATTGAAAGATGAAAAAATTAAAATAATAATAATTAACATTTTATAAATTATTTCAAATAAAATAAGTAACAATCAAAAGAATGAGGACTAAATTTGATAGATAAAAAAGTTCAATTAAAAAATAATAAGGAAAAAGCAAACAACAATTATAAAAATAAGGACCAAAATTAATATAAAAATTAAATTTTAAGGGATGAAATTGAAAAACAAATATTCAAAACAAAATATATATCGCAATCAAAAGTTTGAAGATCAAATTTGATATCATTAGCAAATAATATGACATTTCTAATTTTTTCACAACTTCTGCCCAAAATAAAAGGAAAACACTTTCCTGGAAACCAAACTAAATTTTCCTTTCACTGGAAAGTGTTTTTCATTGACCAAAAGTGTTTTCTGTTGACCTCATTTTCTAATGGCAAACAAACATAGGAAAGTTTGGAAAGTGGTTTTCCGGAAACTAGTTTTCGGGAAACAAACACAACATGTCTAAGGACGTTCCAGCACGTTGGTGGCATAGGTGCAACGTCTTTATGCCCAATTCCAACCTTGATATTGTCAGTATCTCTCCAACATCAAAACATGAAAGTTATAGATTTTTTCCTTAGGATTCCATAGCATTTTGGATCACCCAATTGGAGCTCGATGATAGTTTTGTGCCCCAATTATAAAGTTGTGTCAAAATTATCCAAAATCATCTAATTAATTTCTTTTCACCATTAATGCCTCCATTTACATCCTAAGTCGAAATATAAGAATAATAAGTACATTTTGGCATCATATTATTATAAAATACAAAACATTAATAGAGAAAAATATGACATTTGGCATTCTCATCATCTACCCTCATTTCTACTATTATACTAGGCAACTCAATAACTGATTGTTCTTAAACCCTATCTCAGACCATCTTCTTAACGGACGGTTATTTCTGGCTTAGGCTGAAATGTTATGTGCCTAACATTGAAACATTATAATCATCCTTATAACATGGGCTAAATGCATACCATAAACTTGATTCCAATATGATCCATCAGTAATAAGATCATTATCTTATTAGGCTAAGAACTTAACCATTCTAAAGTAAAAACAAATAAAAAAAATACATATCCTAAATTTAAACATAATGATTTTTATGGTTTTTTGTTTTTGAAATTTTGGTCAAATCCTAATAGATAATCATAAACTTGTTGTGATACTCATTGATTTTTTTTTTCAAAATATGATGAAGATGTAATTTTTTTTTATAAAATATGTATGAAAATTTTTAGAGTTTGACAGTATACACACAAATAAAAACATATTTTTTTATTTTTTTTAAATTTGTTTGGGGATTTTCTGAAATTTTAAAGATAAAACATATATATTTAATATCGGGTCAATATCTTACAGTGTAAGTTTACAGCCCAAATATTAAATAAAATTATTGGAAAAACATGCTAGGGACCCACAAATATTTTTAAAATGGTATATAAATGTCTTGGAAATTATTTGAGGTTTGTTTGGTAAAAGCATAAAAAAGAAAAAAAATAAGCATTATTGGCAAAATCATGAGAATCTTAGATTATTAATAAAAAAAGATTGTATATATGTGTACACCACCAGATTTAACAATTTTATCGACATATATTTTTGTCGGTATTTATACTAACAGTCCATCTGTGATTATTTTACCAATGAGATCATGAACAAAAAATGTCCATCAGAAAAATGCTCGTCTGTAATTTCTGGTTTGTTGGTAAGTCCATCGTTAATAAATTTATCAATGGCTTTACAAATGGACCATGTGTGGCCAAAAAACAAATTACCTGCTTCATTTTATCGGTAATTCCCTCAATACTATTTAGCATATCACCGACAGGAGAATCGTATGTGATTCTGTCGGTGAGTTAACATTTGTAGTAATTCTTTTTCAACTTTGTAGAATATACCGACAGAATGATTCCATCGATTAGTTAACAGTAGCATTGGCATTGGCTTTAATTCTTTTCCAACTCTCTGAAATATATCGACAAAATAAGTCCGTCGATAACCCCATCAATAATAATTTTAAAATATTTTTTTTAAATCTATTAACAAATAGAAAAAAATTAAAAACATTAAATTAATATAAAATTCCAATATTTAAAAATAAATTATCTTAATATAAAAATAAAATTGTTATTACAAATTTAAATATTTGTATGTTCAAATACAATAAAACTAGAATAGAGGAGACTCTAGAGGAGGAGGAGGCTAGTCATCCCCGGGACTGTGGGGCCAATAAAGGGATGCACATGTACCACCCATTTGTGATCTCATCTCCATTACCACTCGGCTTTACAGATGGGATGGGTTCTTGTACTCCTTGATCTGATTTGATGTGAACACATGTGCAACAATCGATAATTTATTGTGATTTGTGCAACCATCCCATAACGATTCATCAAAATCTTTCAAAAGATCAAAAACCTTGGTCATATTTGCATTAGGTTCTTCATCTATGATTGAATCGGTATAACCCTGATTCATTCTCATCATATCCATAACCATATTCCTATAAGGATTACTATTATCATCTATAACTCCATGAACATTGCTAGCATTAAAAGTTGACCCAATCATCTTTTCTACCATGGTCTCATGAGGAACATATGGTTCTCTATGTACATACCAAAACATGTATTGCTCAATGAACCCTTTTTGTAGAAGATGTATCATTATAACATCTGGATTAAGAAACTTTTTATTCTTACACCTCTTGCATGAACATCTAATACCGCCTCCACTAATATCTCTCGGATTAGATATTGTGTAATTAATAAAACCCTGAACTTTATTACAATAATCCATCCTCTACAACCCTTGAAGTGAATCTTGATACATTTATGAACGATTATCCATTATTTATATCAAATCTATTTAAAATAATAATGACAACATGTATTAATTAACTATGTTAACTAAATAAATTTGCAAAATTATTAGTTTAGCTCAAGCTTATTCAATTCATTTTATTTTTTTTCTTAATTCATTATCAATTATCTACATAAATTCAAATTTGTACACATTTACCGAAAATTACAACTCAGTAATAAAATTGATAAAATATAAAACGGACCCGTTAAATTAGCCATTATTTAATTCATTACAAAACACCCAAGTCAGCAATTCAACATAAGTCTTATCAATTTACAAAAAAATATAATTTTTCAAAATATAAAACAAACCCTAACATGTACAAATCATAAAGTCATACAACAAATTTGTATGAGAAAAAACTATAAAACAAGTAAACACCAAAACATTTTAAAATTGTGTTCAAATAAAAAAAACAGGTAGATTTGTTTATTTAAGGGGGAGAATCCTTAATAAAATTTGAATCACAACATGAATGCTGACAAATTGAGTATTGTGGTGGCTGGATTTGTTATGGGAGGTTGTGTTGAGATTGGGGAGGAGGGGGTGGTTGTTTGTTGCAGAAAAAATACACTAGGAAGAAGTAGAAATGGGGGAGGGGGAGAGGAGGGTCGAGTGCCAGGTCATAAATAAAATATTAATAATGGATTGACCGATGAAATTATTCCGATAGTAACTTCGTCGACAATTCTATAGGTAGAAATGCCACATCACCATAAGATTTGCCTTTTTGAGTCCCACTATAATACTCTCCATAATGTCGTTGGTATATACTGATGAAATTTTTCCATCAGCATATTCACAAATGAATTTTACCGTCGGTTTAATTCTGTCGGTAAGGTCATCTGTAAAACTTACATGTCATTGTACTGTTTGGATTTTTTTATTCATTCGTTTTCCATTACAATTCCCTCTGTATATACCGTGAGAATATTTCTATTGGTGTTTACCGATGGATTTACGATGGAAAATTCGGTCGGTAAATGCATCACAATATACCGATGAAAAAATTTCATCAATGTTTCTATTAGTATTTGTCAATTTTTTGGTAGTGGTAAGAGTCAACAAATGATCAAAATGACACATAAATCAAAGAACTGATGCAATATTCAATGCAAGAACATCAACCCAAAAATGTTAGCGAACTTAGAAACCCAACAACAAAGCCTTAACCCAAAAAATGCAATAAAGCTAAAAAAAAGCAAAACTTAACCTAGCAAATTAAAACAACTTCTTTACATCATTAAAACAACTAGAAACAAAAATCAAAAGCAAAAATAGTAAGCAAAGTCTATGATGACAACAAGAAAAAGAAAGGCATTTTTTTATGCATAAACATTGTTCTATTAATTAAACTTATTGTCCAGAAGCTCAAACAAGTGCTTATAAATTCAAGAAATCCAACAAGCTAACCTAAAACAATTGAAAACATAACAACTTCAATACTTAACACATCTCGAAATGATTTCAAAAATTGATTAACCAAACATCAAAGCATGCAAAATAACATTCTATACTAACATTTTTTATTTCATTATCATATTTTAACACTTCAAAAACAAAGCAATTAAACAATACTTGAGCCTATATAAGCTATATTCAAAGCATGCTTAAATAATTCAAAACAAAAATAATGGCTTTTAAACTAACAAAAAAACTTTAAAGGATGCATAACAAACATTATGAGCAACATTTAAAAGATAAAATAAAATAGGAAGGGGTGTGCTCATTGAGCTCTACCTCCTCATCAAAGTTTGAAAGTTTACCTTGCAAAGAGAAAGTGGCTTCCTGCTCTAGATTGTTTGCTTCTTTCTTCTTGAATTTCAACTTCTTTTTATTTAGATTCCACATTTTCTTTCTCAACAAAACAATCTTTATAACTTTCTCTTCAATTCTATTCTAGGTATCTTATTAATTTCTATATATTTCCTTTCTTTTTTCTCTATGACTTTATCTCAGATCCTCCCTTTTTTCTCTATGATTTCTTCTCCTTTTAAAGCCTCAAAATGGAAAGTGGTTGTGAAACTACTTGTTGAATATGGTTTTTTTCCAAAACTAGGTCATATGGAATTCTTTCCTATTTTTTTTATCTCTGTTCTATTGAGAGACCATTATTCTCCCTTTTTGTTCTATTTTCCCTTTCTCTAGATGTCTAACAAACTCTTGATACTTCTATAAAAAAGTTGGGATGAAACATGGCCGAAAATGGTTGATTAAAAGTGCATTTTCCATGAATTAACCGTAGCAAATAGGAGGTCATTGGAGCCAACCAAGATATAGATCCTGTAAAGGGGATGTATATCTAACATGAGATCAAGTCTCATCTAATTTAGAGGTCCAGAACTCTATATTCACTGATTGAAAGGTGAACCATTGATTAACTTGAATTTGTCAAATGCAGGGGAAGCTAATCAGGGACAAGATATTGTTGAGTTGATTGAGCCAGATGAGGTATAAACATGTGATGAGAATAACTAATCCTTATACAGGAGATGTTTCTCAGTCGAGTGGTGGTGGTGGTTATAGTCTCTGAGGTGGTAGGAAATGCCTAAAAATAGTAATTCGATTAGTTTTCTCGGCTTAAGAAGACAATAAAACAGAGAAAAATGACATGTCACTTTGTTCCTTTATTAAAAATGAGTGACAAGTTGTCTGCTTAAACCCTAAAAATTAGGGTTTTCTAATTGCGATTTTAATAAGTTTCAATTTGGTAGTTTTTGTTTCAAATTAAGCTTAAACGTTTTTAATTAAGACAAAACTAATTAATTTTATGTGATTAGGCCCTTGTCAAAAATCAATTGAGATCCCTCACAGCTGACATCTTTTTTCTAAGTAGTCATTGTTTTTCAATTTGTTTAATTTAGTCCCTAATTAAGCCTTAAACTTTGATTTTCTTCAATATAGTCCTTGGAAAAGTTTGGTACAACCCCCAATGTTGCGCGCTTTTTGCAGACAAGTCCCTAGTCTTGAATCTCTTTAATTTTGCCTTTAACTGACTGTTAAACTTTGATTTTCTTGCAATTTCACCCTTGATTTCATCTAATTAAGCTTGGAAAAATTAAATTTGGTCATTTAAAATTCCAATAATCTCAATGAAGTTCAAATTAAGCTTCTTAACTTCATTTTTCACCAATTAAATCCTTAATAAAATTAATCTAATAGATTAAAAGTCTAATTAAGTTCTTGCACTTAATTAATTCTTTTAATTTTGACTTACATTAATTTATAAACTTAATTAAACCTTTAATTAGACCCATGATTAAATCAAATTAATCTATTACAACTCTAATTAAGTTCTCAAACTTGATTTTTATGCAAATTCATCCAATATCTATTTAAGTTAACCTTGAATTTGCATTACCTTTTGCATTTAGGTCCTTTAAGGGTTCAACTAAGTTTCTAAAAAAAATATCAAAGATCTAGTTTGGTCCCTCCATCTTTTATTTATAAATATAGGTCCCTATATATATATATATATATATAAGAGAAATATAATTTTAGGGGAACCCAAAATTAGATTACAACAGAAGTAATCAAATAGGAAGCTTCAACATTGATAAACCTGAATATCAATTCATTGAAGTCATTTTAATTTAATGTAAAACTAAAATAACATAATACAAATAAAGAATTTCAATAGTGAGAAAAACATGACTTACATTGTGTGATTAGCCATTCATTTTGCAATAACTTTTCCTGATATAATATCTTTAGACAAAAGGATTCCAGCTCTGTTACCTATGTTGGACGAGCCTTGGTCAGTAACAAGTTTAGTAAGTATCTCTTTAGTGCCTCTTTATGTACTTCTTCATGATCAACACTTAAATTAGCAGCTTGATCACCGACACTACTACTTGATGAAGCATCAATGCTCTTGTTGGACTTGAAATTTGTTTTCTTTGAAACAAGGTATTTAAAAGGAACAATTAACACAAATTAAAATAAACTCCCCAGTCAATCAATTATACCCAAAATCATCTCCATAATCGAATTTCCACAATAAAAACAACAATTAAACCAAAGTTATTCAAATCAATATGTAATCATTAATATAACCTCGTAATTAGTTACACAACCAATCATTATAATCCTCAACACAATCGATCCTCATATAAGCTTCCACAACAAATTAACATCAAACTAAATTATCCAAATCAACATATAATCATCAACATAACCTCACAATCAGTTACACGACAAAATATTATAATCATCAACACAACTATGCAATTAAAAATACAATCAATCATTATTCACAATAACATATCCAAATTTTAAGATATGAAAACTTCATAATAAAATCATAATCAAATCAATGATACATATTCATCATCTCAATGCAATATCTCAATCATTTAATCACCAAAATCATCTCAAGCAATCCAAAAAATCAATCCAAAAGTTTATCAAAACAATGATCACAACAACCAAATAAATTCATGTTTAATCATCTTAATACACATCCAAGCTATGAAATCACTACATGATACACAAATAAAACCTAAACACAATTAAAAATCTTTACATAATTCATATTATTTCATAATAGTTCTTCATATATTCAACTAATAAACACAACAAAATCAATTCAATGTTTATAGATTTTATTATCACAATCAAACAAATATTTGTCTACTCAAATCAACCCAACACATATATAATCATAAAGACATCACATGATATTTAAAAAAAATTTCTCAAGTGGATACCTAATAATTTCTCGGGCATAAGTGCACGAGAACATCCTATAATACCTTAAAATTTGGAGATTGCAAGAAGAAAAATAAAATTAAAAAGCTAAACTCATTTCATGAATAAAACAAAACATAGAAAATCATATCATCATTTAGAACAAAAGCATAAACAACCTCACTGCAAAATTACATAGATCACTACTAGAAAATTGTCAAAAACAAACACAAATACCGATGAAAAAAACTTGTCGGTAAATTACAGTGAAATTTACCGACATAATATTTCTTTGTTGTTTCCCTTAGTATACACCAATAAAAAATTTACATTAGTATTCACCAAGGAAATTACAGTTTGAAATGATGTAATTAAAACATAAGAAAAATGATGTGTCGTTATTATAGATGGAATTACTAAGGAAATATGTTTGTCAATAATTCTCGTCAATGAATCCATCAATAATATTGAAGTTATAACCTGACAGACAAACCCCCTCTCCCTCATTCCTTCCTCCTCCTCCTCCTCCTCCTCCTCCTCCTTTATTATTCTATAGGAAATAACACAACACCCCCACATTTCATCACAAATCAAGCTCCCATCATAACAAATATGGCTACCCCAACACTAAGTTTGTCAGCATCCCTATTCTAGTTCGATTTTGTTTTGAAGATTCACCATGTCAAATAAGAACTATCCATTTTTTCTTGTAACCCATTTTTTAAATGTTAATTTTTTTAGGCATTTTAATGTAGTAAATATAGTTTGTTTACTTGTTTTATAACTTTTTCTCATAGAAATTTATTGTATGAATGTATGATTTGTACATATTAGGGTTTGTTTGAGCTTTTGAAAAATTATATTTGTTTGTCATTTGATGGAATTGAGTTTGATTTTATATCATAGGTGTTTTATAATAAATAAATAATAGCTTATATAATGGGTACATTTTATATTTTGTTAATTTTATTGTTAAGTTGAAAATTTCAGTAAATTTAGAGGAATTCGATTTTTTGAAGAAAATTGATATTAATTTAAGGGTACTATTAAAACAGATTGAATAATTTTGAGTTAAATAAATGATAGCTAATTAGTTAGATACAGATAATTTTTTTAATTCACATTATTAATTAATACATGTTGTCATCAATATTTAATGTAAGTTTCATATAAGTAAAGGATAATTGTTCTTTGAACTATTGAGTTTCACTCGAAGGGTTGCATATGATGAATTATTGTAATGGAGTTAAGAGTTTATTAATCATGCATTATGTAATCCAAAAAATATTAGTGGAGGCAGTATTAGATATCCATTTAAGAGGTGTAAAAAAAAACTTTTCTTGATCTGGATGTTTGATGCATCTTTTAGAAAAAAAAAAAGGTTCTTTGAGAAATACTTGTTTTAGTTTGCTTATGGAGAATCATATGTTCCTAAAGAGACCATTATAGAAACCATGGATGGATTTAACTTTTAGTTATAACAATGTTCATGGAGTTGTGAATGATAATAGTAATCATTATGGGAGTATGATTATGGATGAAATGGGAATGAATAAGGGCGATACAGGTGAAAATTCATTTGTAGATGAAGAACCAAATACAGTTGTGAACCAAATTTTTATTCTTTTAAAAGATCATGACAACTTTATAGGATGGGTGTACAAATCACATTAAATTATTGGTCACTACACATGTGTCACCATCAAGTCAGATCATAGGCTAAAATGAGGTCAGTTGCGAAAAAATCATCGAATAGGCAAGAAGCATTTTACTGGAAGGGAATAGGTTGAAAAAGAACTTATATGCTGTTAAATCCATGATGAAGCCCCTTGGTCTAGGATACCAAAAAATTGGCATGTGTCCAAACTTCTGCATGTTGTACTACCTAAAAAATGAGGATTTGATTGAGTGCAGAACCTTTGGGCATACTCGGTATAAACCCAGAACTAACAAGAGAATGACTCTTATTGCACATAGAAAATAGAGATACTTCGTAATTACTCCTAGATTACAAAAGTTATTCATGTCTCCAAACACTGCTGAGCACATGATATGGCATCATTCACATAATACGATGGATAGAGTCATGATGCACCCTTCTAATGGTGAAGCCTAAAAATAATTTAATAAGGTGTATCCTTAATTCTCAATGTATATTGTAGGTTATATACAGACGAGTTCAATCCATTTAGGTCATTTGCTACACCATATTCTTGTTGGCTAGTGATATCTATGATTTACAACTTGCCACCAAGGATGTGTATGAGGCTAGAGTTTATGTTCTTATCTATAGTTATACCTAATCCTAATAGTCCAGGTAGGAATATAGATGTTTGTCTTCAACTGTTAATTGATGAGTTGTGATAGTTGTAGTCATTTGAGATTTTAATGTATGATGTCTCGAGAAAACCAAAATTTTAGATGAAGATAGCTTTGATGTAGATTGTCAATGATTTTCCTACAAATGAAATGTTTTTATGGTTAGAGCATGCATGGAAAAGTAGGTTATCTATACTATACAAAAAATAACAAAGCCTTCACCTTAACAAATGATGGTAAAACATAATTTATTGATTGCCAATCAATCACAAGTACAAAAAGAACATAAAAGACTTTTTTGTAGGTAGAGTTGAAAGGAGTGTTGCATTGCCGATATCATCGAGTGAAGAATTATATGATGTGGTCTCACAATATAAGGGCATTGTATTTAGTTTTCAATCCGATAAGCAAAAGTTTCCTGGTTTTGCCGTGACCCATAATTAGGTAACGCCAGGTATTTTTTGGGAACTTCCTTGTTGGAAGACTAATCTCTTCTGCCAAAATCTGGATGTCATGCATATAAAAAAGAACGTGTTTAAAAACATTTTTAACATGGTGATAGACATGAAAGGGAAGACAAATGATAACATGAAGGCTAGAATAGATATACCTTTATTTTGTCACTGTAAGAACATGAATTTGGTTTATAATGGGTCACTGGTCATAAAGCCCAAAGATAGCTTCACCTTAGACAAGAATGCAAAGTTATTTTTCTACCAATGGATTAAAGATCTACGTTTTTCTAAATAATATGCTTCAAACATATCTAGATTGGTAAATTTAGAGGATAACAGATTATATGGAATGAAGAGTCTTGACTATCATGTGTTTATACAAACACTCATTCCACTTGCTTACCGAGATTTATTGTCAAAAGGGATATGAGATGCACTTAAAGAGATTAGTCACTTTTTTAGAGAGATATATGCTCTAACAAGTTGCCTATCCAACATATGGGAAGCTTGAAACAAATATTGTCCAAACAATCTAGATAATTAAGATGATGTTTCCTCTGTTTTTCTTTAACTCAATGGAGTATATACTTATACATCTATCGTTTGAGGCAAAAGTTGGAGGTCATATCCAATATAGATGGATGGGTGTATGCATTCAAGAGGTTGGGGATTACACATTCATCCTAATTAAATTTCTATTGTCTTTTTAAAAAAAATTAAAACATTCATTTAATTCCATATAGATAATTGTTTATCCTAAATATAAAAAAAAAAGTTAAAAACCAGGTGCATGTTTAGGCTTTGATATAAGAGGTTTATATTGTTGAAGAGATCTCAACATTCATCTCGTACTATTTTTTAGCCTCACTTGAAAACAAGAATCAACCGCATTCTAAGACATAATGACAGTGGTGAGTGCCTTTAAGTGGGAGTTTATCAATATTTTTCCATCTTGGATGACCTTTACCAAAAAATACAGTGAAGGAAAGATACTTGACAAAAATCAAATTCAAACATGCATATAATTATGTGTTATTTAACTGAATTGAGACCTTTTATTAAGTACAATATTAACATGTTATTTTTATATATTTTTTTCTCTTATACTTTTATAAACTAATAGATTTAAAAATTCATCATAGGCAACATCATGTAATTGAATCTCAAAATTTCCAGTTACAAGATAACAATTTGTCACGTGATTCAGAACACATGTAAGCACTACTTATCTCTCGTAATACTTAATTTCAATAAAAATTTCTCTTTAACTGTTACTGGTTGTAATCATGTATTAAATTTATCAAGTGGGAGGGAATGTTAGTGGTAGTTTGAATTTACTATGTTTGGGTCCTGAAAGAAAGGTCAAGTGCTATAACGGGTAGATATGTCTTTCAGACTAAAGAGTATGGTTAGAGTAGAAAAACCTATAATAGTAAAGTTTGTGTTAAAAGATCAACTTCTAATGAGTTTGAAGTTGATTGTTATGAGAAGTTAGAAGAGCTGATTGAGCTGCAATATCATAGCAAGCTTAATAAAGTCTTTTTATTCAAATGTTATATGTATGATACTACCAATAGAGGAATCAAAATAAATCTCCATCATGGTTTGGTTGAAATTAATATAAAGGCTACACTTTGCAACATCGATGATTTTTTTTTTATTTTTTTTCATGCAATGCACACAAGATTATTATATATACACTCCTTCCTTTAGAAAGAATTATTTTAGGATTGATTGGTTATTCATAGTGAAAACCAAACCTAAGGGTCGTTTCCAAGTTGTTAAGGATGATAACGATGAAGTAACTGCAGGAGATGATGTCTTCCAAATTAATAAGTTAGTTGATACATATCGAGTTGCTCTATCTACCAACTTACAAGAAAATTCAAATTTCCATGTTGTTGAGAATAGTTTTGTTCATGTTGACATTGAGGAGTTAAATGATGTAACCAATAGACATACATAAGGCGATGAAGATGATGATATCGACAAACATCAATTCAATGAAGAATATTATGATGGACATGATGATGATAAAATTGGAGAAGAAGAAGAAGAAGAAGATAATTCTAATTAAATTGTAAAACATTAATGTGTTATGAATTTTACTTTAATGTAATATTTCTGGTTGTTCATTTACAATGAATTGTTGTTAACACTGATGAAAAATTTATTATTGTGAATTTATTATTATTAAATGAAATGGTATTATTGTGTTGTGATTTTACTGTGCATGCAAGTAGGATAGATAAGGAATATAAAAACACTTTAGAAAATAAATTGTTTCATACTGATGGAATCACCGACAAATTAAGACCTTCAAAAAGTTCCAGAGAGTTGAAAAACTTTTACATGACTTTGCCATTGATAATTATAAACAGAATTATCGACATACTAAGTCCCTTAGAAAGTTCTAAAGAGTTTGAAAAAAATTACATGACTTTGCCACTAACAATTACAGACGGAATCACCGACGGACTATGTCTCTCATAAAGTTCCAGAGAGTTGAAAACAATTACATGACTTTACCACTGATAATTATAGATGAAATTATCGATGGAATGAATAATTATATATTCTATCACTAATAAGTATAGATGAAATCACTGATGTACCGAAAATCCAATAGATAATTTTAGGGTTTTTTTTTTCAAAATGTCAGATTTCATTGAAGTTTTTAAGTTTTAATTACCAATAAAATTATTGATGGATTATAAAAAATAATAGATATTTAATTGTCTGTTAGTAATTTTGTTGGTAAGAAGCCTTAATTAAAAGACTATAATCTCTAATTTCATTTGTCTTTTTTTTTTTTTATTCTCTTCTATGTTTTCTTTGTCTTATTTCTCTCTTTGTCAACCTCTCTCCCTTAGTCTTCCTCCTTTCTCCAATTTCTATCGACTTATTCTCTCTATTTTCCTTCTCATCTTTATTCCACTCTCCCCACACCCTCAACGTTGTCCTTCATGCCTCCATGCTAGGTAAGTCTTCGCTCTTTATTTTTTTTACCATTGTTTCTGCATGCATTCTAAGCATGATGTTTTTTATTTTCTGTTTTAACATAGTCTTGATAGAATCTCATTTAGAGGTTTTTTTTTCTAGTGATGATTGAACTTCTCGTGTTATTAAGAATTTGTGTAGTAAAATTGAGGAGTTTTTACTTTTCTCTCTTTTTTTCTCTTAACAATATTATGATTAATTTCTTTTATATGTGATATATGTAATTATTGTTATTGTATTTGTGTTACTGTATTTATTGAGTTTGGCTTAAATTAGTAAGTTGATTTAGATAAGATTGATAATTGTACGGTATGGTATCCTACAAAATGAAATGTGTTAATGTAATTTGTTTATAAAAATGACTTTCCTAGTTAATGTTGGATTAGAAGTATTTTTTTTATGAAAAATAATTCTTTTTTTAATGAATGATCTTGTTGTTAGTATAAATAAAATGTATAATGTCTAGTTTATATATGTCTCTAATATTAATAGTGTGCAATGTCGAGATTCTAAAGTAGAGATTTTTTTTATGGAACCAGGTTTTGGATAATGATTGATTAGTGCCTTTTATTTTGCGTTATTGATTAGGTTATGCACAACATTGTTTTTTTTTTTTTTTTGTAGTTGTAACCATGAGAATGTCAAAATTCTAAATTTGCATGGCATACAATTTATTTTTCACAATAAAAAGTGTGGTTTGGGTTTAATAAAAGAGTAAAGAGTGCCAGTCACAAATGGCGTCATTTTAGTTTTGGTATTCAAGAGAATTAAAAAATACTTATTATTTCTAAAAATGAAAAAATAATTTTCTTTTCGATTAAGAGAAAATGCCTGATTTTAGTTAAACTTTTTTTGTAATGAAATCATCATATTTAACACTTTTTTTTTGAAAAAAAAAAGATATTATGTTGCACTTATAAACCAATAGGAATGGTGAGTTTGATAAGTTAGATATTCACATCTTTGGTTTGTTAGTGTAATAACATGTAGAATATAAGACTAGCATGATAGGAAATGAAAAATAATTCAAAGCTTTTTGTCCAAGTTGAATATTGTATTTATGTTTACTACACCAAAATTCAATGGTGTAATTGTTTGATTGCAAATCTTTTTCATCCTAAAGAGTGAAACAATATTTTTAATTTTTTGTTTAATATTTTCTCAATAGTTGAGTTACTTTCAAATTTATGCAATTAGTGTTTGTGAATAAATGTATTTGAAAAGATAAAAACGGGTGAATATTAGTCAAAAGTAAAATCAATTGGTTTGTGGCTTTATTTATTGATTTGTAGGTAATTAAATTTTAGGTGGTCTCTCATATAAGGGAGGTGATGTTGATTTTTTTAAAAAAATCATATATAATGAAAATGTTACCTTTTTTATGCTTAACTTATTTACATGATGAAGAGAAGGTCATTGATGAGTAATATGGATAAGAGTGTTGTTGATTTTTCTGATAGTGCTTTTGAGGACTATGAGTCACTAGGTGCCGATCATGAACAAGTACTAAAGGCACATGCACCCCCTCTCAATGCAGGCTTGTCGAGTGTAATGCCTCCTCGTAAAAGGGTTGTTCGTTCTAAGCAAGACGTATTAGGGAGTACATTACTTAGTGGAAGTGCAACCACAACATCTAAGTTTGTTTTACTTTCTTGCACAAATAAAAAAAAAACAACAATGAATAATTTTGAAATAATTAATTTCAATGAAAGAATGGAGTTTCAGGTTTATAAATTCGGGGGTTGCTCGCATGATAACATCGATGATGAAATCATCGATGGAAGTGTCATTCTTGAAATCCTGAATGAAAGCCTATGATTGATGCATGATTCGGAGAGTTCAAGGTTAGTATATACATCAATAATTTTTTAATTTTAATTTTAATTTGGTTAGTTTTTATAAATTTAATAAACTAATTATTTTATAAAATTGACATTAAAGAAAAACATTTACTAGGGGCAGGCTGCCAATGCTGTTGTGGAGAGGGTGTGGAAGAATCACACTGCCATTAAGTAAGATTGAATTCAAAATTTTTTATTTTTTTTAAATGGTCAAATTTTATTTTTTGTTATCTTAACCGATAATTTATTTCTACCACATAATTTGCGTGATTTCTAGAATGTGGTGTAAAACATTTAAATAAATATGCAAAAAAGAGGTTTTCCAAGTCGAGAAGACATGGTCGTGTAAAGGGATTTCAGACCTCCACACATCTCGGAGGCAGTTTGGGAAGCTTATATCCAACACATGATGTCTAAGCATTTTGTACAGTGGTCACAGTTGGGTACGGAGAACCAAAATAGGAAATTGATAGTTCAATTACCACGTACACCAGTGGATCCATTAAATTCGTTTCACATGGAAAACACATGGTAAGATTTTGTTTTATTACATATATTTTTTTAAAATTGTTTTTTATATGTAAATTTTTAACTAACAATAGCTTTCTTTTACAGGCTACGGTTCCTGGACACAAACCAAGACCGACGAAGCTTTTTGTAGAAACTCATATGCAAAATGAGGATTGTCAAAAAGGAGTACAACAGCTCGTAGATAATCAATCTTATTGTGGTAAGTGGGATTTCAATAATTGTTTTTCTTATTCTATTATTATTATTTTAAATTTACTGATTGGTTTTAGTTTTTCAGAAAACATAAAACACTTGATTGTAAGAGAGATATAGGGACGATCCTTCAACCCATCCAAAACTCGATCTGGACTTGTGGTTAGAGGTTGGATCATCTTATGAACTTGATAGAAATTAGGTTTACAATATCTCAAACACTATGGCTGAGGATATGCGGATGGGCTATAGTGTATCGATCGTTGGTTCCTCGCAATTGAGTTTGAGTTCCCAATCTTTGATCATCCAAACGATTGTACGAGAACAAGTTGAAGCTTAAATGACTTGGCTTAAAGCTGAGACGACCTGACATAGGTTTGAGACAACTGAACTTATGTGATTGTACGAGTTGTTGTCAAACCTTGAGGGTACATATAGTTTACCTTGTCGTCCACCCAGTGCTGACAAATATTCATCTTCGCCACCACCTCTTCCTCCTCCAACTTTTGTCCTTTAGATAAATTGTATTTAAATTGATATTTTTTAAATTAGTAATAAATATTCAAAACTAACCAAAATAAATAGGCAAAAGCCTAATATAATTTTTTTTAACCATCTTTATGGGTTCAATGCCAATTTTAGAAACAACTTAATTGACACATCTTCTCTTTATAAGGGAACGATGTCAAAATATTGCATAAGATGAGTGTCTTTTTCAGATGATTTAATAATAATTTTGTTTTAAATAGCTCAAATGACAAGTCTCTTATTAAAAAGGTAACAATATCAAGATTTGATTTTTGCGAATAACCTAATCAACAAGTCTATTATCATTAGGAACTGATGTCATTTTTTTTAGATAATCAAGAATAAATTGAGAATAAGCTAAAATAATTAGGATAATTAATGGTAATAAAAAAGATAAATTCAGAAGAAAACATATACTAAATGTAACGTTTTGTAAGAAATGATGTCATTCTTTCTTTAGGCATAACTAACTTCTTACCTTAATCTCTAGAACTAGTACATATTTTAGGATCTCTAGTTTCTTACAATTACTAGGTAGCGAATCTTAGATTTCCAATATACATTTTAGTTCTGGCTAACGTTCATCAAGGTTCAATTTCAATTATGGTAGATGACATTAGTCTTTCAATAAAAAAAGATAAAACAAAAAACCTTTATTTTACCCAAATATGGGTCACACCAAAACCAAAGAACTTTCGCTTACCAAAATAAAAACAAAAAAAAATGCCCTCATACTACGAAACTTTATTGTAAGATTTTTTTTATTACATCAATTTTATTTAAACTTTTGTTTTATATGAAAATGTTTAACTAAAAATAGTTTTTTTACAGGCTATGGTTCTTGAACACGAACCAAGATTTATGGAGTTTTTTCGTAGAAACTCACATGTGAAAAGGTGATGGTCAGAAAATGGGTGCAATAGCTTGTGGATAGTCGAGCTCAGAAGTTCATGTAAATTTAGTTGACTTGTTTTTTTTAGGAAATATATACTAGTAGATTGTAGAAGAGATACGAGGACAATCATTCGACCCATCTAAAACTTGATTCAAACTTGTGGTTGGAGGCTAAATTGGTTTTTTAGGCCTAATAAAAATCAATTTTATAGTATCTCAAACACTACAACCAAGAATATATGGATGGTTCATAACGTATTGACCATTGGTTCCTCACAATCGAGTTCAAGCTCCTAATCTTTAAAGTTCTAAGCGATTGTACTACAACAAGTTGAAGTTTAGATGACCTTACTACTATTAATACATAACGACTTAGTGCTGAGACGATTGAACTTAGGCGATTGTACATAGAGCTATTGTGAAACATTGGTGGTACTTGTGGTCCACCTCCTTATCCACCGGGTCCCGGTAAAGATTCAGTATTGTACTTAAATTGATAATTTTTAAATTTGTAATAGATATTTGGTTTTTTTATTTTATTTCTTTTTATTTTTATTTCTGTTATGTTCATTCTAATTTTTTTTAATATTAAAAAACTTTCAAACCAAATTACCAACAGACTAAATCCATCGGAAAGTTCTAGAGAGATAAAAAAAATTACATGAAAAGCTACTAACCATTAGAAATGTAATCACAGATGGATTAAATCCCTCGAAGAATTCTAGTGAGTTTGAAAAAAACTATAGGAAATGCCACTGACAATCACTGATGGAATTATAAATGTATTTTTTGTCGGTGATTTGTCAAACTCACTGATGGAATTACTAACAGAATAATGGCGGTAAATTGTTTTTGGCACCCTTTTTTCTTTTGTAAATCCATCAATTATTACATTACTGACAAAATGATTGACATAATAGAAATCACCGATGATATGTTTTACGATGAACATATATCGTCTATGATTTCATCGATAAATGTTTTTATGATAGAATCAAAGTCTAAACAGAAAAATACGTTAGTAGTATGCAAAATTCTTGTAGTGTATAGGTACATTTTTACATTTCTCAATTAAAAAAATCATGATATTGAAAAACATATAAATATCTATAATATTGGTATTTTTTTTCTTTTAATTTAAAATACTACCCGCAACTTAGAATGGATAACATTAATATAACCTAATTGGCATTGGAAAAGTACTATAATTCTAGGCTCATTGGCAATATTCACTGAAAAGAGTGTAATGATAGTTTTGCTTCTCCATCCAAAAAACTTGACTATAGATTTTAAGGGCATTAAAGTCTTTTCACAAGTTTATTAGTCATTACAAAACTCACTATAAGTCTTTTCCCATCTCAATTGCACATTAAAACTATAACAACCTCAATTTTTAATTTACAGGATTACACATACATATTAATATATAGTTTGCCATAAATCTGATAACAATTCCCTTATTCAGTAACGCTACTAAGTTATTGACATCATCAATTTCTGTGTCAACCATCTTTTATCACACAATCCAATCATCCTAGACATGTTTCCAATGATCACCACATTCTCAGATAAACTATATTCATTATGTATACTATTTATACACATTACATAGCAAAAAATAATTACATTATATTGTTAATTATCTTTCAAGATTAAAGAAATTATAACAACAAAATTAATGGAAAAGATAAAAAATATCACATTTTATCTAACAAAAAAGTGTTAACTTATAAGTTACATATCACCACGTATAAACTAGAAAGTTATTTATAAGTTCAACATTTCACATTGTCATTAATTCACTAAGTTTTAGATTCCAACACATTAATCCAAGATGAAATTATACTGCTACCTAAATTATAATAAAAATCTATTACAAGTATAGTTCACTCGATAATGGACAAGTCTAGAAGGAACCTATAACATAAAACATTAGTATATAATTAATATAACACAACCTCTGCCTTAGAAAAATATTTACTACCATAATAGTATTTCTTTTTGGTCACTCATTATTCTCAATCTTATAATTAATCAATGTCTCATTTTTATTATTGCATCGTAAGAAGACCTTTTTTTTTATTATCACTTTATACTGATACCGTTATTCATTATACCATTGATTATTTGACTTGGTAATTTATTTGTACCAATAACAATATTCATCATTATTATTAGTCACAATTTCTCAAATGAAAACTCAATTTATGTCGATACCAATATCAATTATATCATTAATTACCCTCATCTGGTAATTAATTCATGCCGATAATAATATTTATTGTTATAATTAGTCACCTTCTCTCAAGTAACTATCAATTTATCCTAATATCAATACCCATAATATCATTAATTACTTTTACCTGATAATTAATCCATGTTGACAATGATATTCATCGTTATTATTAGTTATCTTTTCTCAAGTGATTAATCAATTTATTCTGATATCAATACCCATGATATCATTAATTACATTTACTTGGTAATTAATCTATGCCGACAAATATTCGTTGTTGTCATTAGTCACATTTTCTCAAGAGACTAATCAATTTATGATGATATCAATATCTATAATATCATTAATTACCCTCACCTAGTAATTAATCCATGTTGCCAATGATATTCAACATTATCATTAATCACTATTTCTCAAGTGACTAATAAATTTATGTTATTTTTCACAATGCTACTAGCATTTGTCATTCTTACCTTAAATGACTAATTTATTCTCTACTTTTCTTTTTATAAATTATTTTATTTTATCATGAGAATTCCATTATGGTTGATATTAATTTTGCTAATAACATTAGTCTCCAAGTTCCCTGGATGACTAATGGGATTTTTTTTTCTTCCACATTCATTCCCTTTACCAACTTTCTACACAAACTATTCCCTTGACATTTATTTAAAGCAAAACAATAAAAAATTGATAAGATAAGATAAGATGCATTGCTAAATTATTTATTTTAGGCACTGTTGTACCTAAGTTTTGCACATGAAGGTCCTGCACCTCTCATCTATGGCCTTCCTGCAGTGATGTCCCATGTTATACTATAACCAATACTATCAATATTCTTATAAACACAATTAGAGACCCTAATTGCCCTCTCCTTTTTATCCAATAAGTCTTCAATAATTTTTGATGGATAATTTCATTCATATTCTCATTTCTTATTATAAATTTAATTATCCTTTTCTCAACAATTATTATCTCTATAATAATACAAAATATTTTACCATTTAATGAGTTCAATACCAATTATCCAAAAATAATCTCTCCCAAATTCTACACTTGGCCTGCTTTAAAGGCCCTCACTTTTTTTAAGCATCCAATTTTAATCTAATTCAATCATAATTAGTTCAATTAAACCCATAATACTCATCATTTTTATCAAAAAATCAAACAAAATTCTATCATACTCTCCCTTTCTAGCCAAACATCTACCTTTAAAAGGGAATGTATTTTCCTTCAAATTTATACAATTTTTCCACTTACTCAAACTTTATTCATGCTTCTAAACTTGATTCTAACAAAAGAAAATATCCTTACAATTATCACAACTATAAAAATCCATTTTTCCATAATACTAAATATCATTTTAAACCTTAATATGCTAACATTTTGAAAACCAAACACAATAAAAGTTGTTCTCACCTTGAAACAACAAAGAACGAAAGAGAAATTTGGAAGAAAATTCAAGCTTCCTTTCACCTTTTCTTTCCTTTCTTTTTAACACCATATTTTCTCCTCTAACCCTTTAAACCCACTAAAATCACTCACTTTCCCTCTTTAATCACTCTCTAGCCCTTTTGATTTCCTAAAACAACTAGTTTTTAAGAGATTTACCAAGAATTTGAAGAAAAAATTTCAAAAACCCTAACTCCCTCTCTTAACCAAGTTGTCAGCCTTAAGGCGAGAAAAAATGTATTTATACTCCTTAATTTACCTATTTATAAATTGGTTCCTAAGGATTTTAATGTCTTTTATTTTGTATCCCCATCCTTTAAACAAATTTTAATGTCACACCCAACTTTCTCATTGTTTAATTCTCTCTTTAATATTCACTTAAATAATTTTCATTGGATTTTTTCTTAAAATATTCTTATTTTAGACTAGGGGTTTACAAAAACAACCAAAATACCATTAAAAGAAAAAAAATTAAACAAAGTGTTAAGAGGTATTTTTATCTTTTCATAATGGTTTTTTTATTATTATTATTTTAGCTGAGGGGAAATTTTATATTTGACCAAATATAAAAAAATAATAAACAATTAAAATGCATAATAAAATGACAAAAATACCCTTAAAAGCAAAAAAATAGAGTCAAGGGGCTTCTTGGTCTTTTCGCAATGGTGTTTTTGTAATTATAAAGTTATCTTAGTGGCACTTTGCTATTTGGCTAAATAAAAAAAAACAAAAAAGAACGTGCACATGTGGTGCACCCGAAGGCACATGGGAGGTGCTCACGCCATTTAGGCGACGCATGCGATGTCTCCCAACATCCAAAAATACCCTTCTTTCTTGTTGTTGGAAGCGCTATCATGTCATCTTTCTATTGGTACAACGCATTTCTCCGATGGTGGTTCAATTTGTCACTAGTAGACCTTTTTTTCTTTTCTTTTTTTCTCTCCTCCCTTGAAAATTATAGCTTAACCCTATTGGTTGTTGGTATTTCAATTGTAGTACTTATTCTTTTTCTAATTTTTTGTCTTGGTTTTTTTGTTGAAGTTTTTTTTTGTTTTCAATTTTGTCCTTCAATCCAAATTTACTAAATATTATATTTTCCAATTTGATTCTTATTCTTTGGATTTCTACTTTTTTTTTATCTTGGCCCTTACGTAAAAGTTTGATTGGTTTTTGATTTTATCATTCAATTCATATTATTGGTATTATGTTTTTCAATTTAGTCCTCATTGTTTTGATTTCTAATTTTTTTCTTGGTCTTTTTGTGAAAGTTATTTTTCTTTTCAATTTCACTTTTCAATCAAATATAAAATTTATTTTGTATTTACTTTTGATTCTCATTATTTTAATTGCTATTTTTTAATCCTTTCGTATAATTGATTTTTTTTTTCAATTTTATCCTTCAATATTTAATTGATTGAGAATTAAGTTTTATAATTTGTTTAGATTGGGTGCTTTGGGTCTAATGATCTAGATCACGAATTTAAAAAGTTAACATGTTTTTCTTATAAAAAAAACTTTATAATTCTCTTAATTTTTTTATCAAATTATTTCAATTTCATTATCTAAACTACAAATTTAATAAGATATCTCAGGTTGGCTCGACTTTAATTACCATAATTACAAGCTTATTATATGTTGTTTTTTATACTTTTTTTATTTCATTTTAATATTTAAATATTATTTTTTATATAAAAAAATAGTTGAGCCCGTGGCAAAGCATCAACCAAGACTGAATATTCTAAATACTAAATTTCTAGTTTGTTTGATTTCTCAATGCCCCAAACAGTAACGCCGTAATCAGACAACCTCATCCGGAGAAGCCAAATCAAGAACTTTCTCCAGTATCAAACCGACACGTGGAGGAGCTCCATTTTAAGGAAGAGGACTTCTTTCTGCCACGTGTGGAAACATCTGGAAATGACAAATTGATGCCCCATAAAATTTTCTTACATGAAAGGACCACTGTCCCATTTTTACCCCCCACCGCAGCGCGTGACCACACTTACAACCCTACCTCCAACAACACTGACACAATGACCGAGACGGTGGCGCGTGAATACACTCTCCAAACTTAGAACCTACGTTCGTAATCAATGATGTGACAAAAAAGTAAAAACCAAGAAGCTTTGAAAGCTAATAAATGAATTTACTTTATATATATATATATATATATATATATATATATCAATTCCTCAAGAAAATTGTAAGGAAATTATTTTTTTTCAATATAATTTATAAATATAACTATATAAATGCGAAAGACATACATAATACCGATTAGGAGATACTTAATTAGGAGAAAGTCAAGTAGAGAACCCCATTGCCGTTAATACTGAAAAATAAAACAGTAAAATACAGAGAGGTTGCATGTAACTAGAAAGAACAGCTAACCCTAATTAAGCTGCATTTCTTTTCTACAGAAAAGCTTATATATATATATATACAGAAAAGAAGAAGACAACCGAAGTACTTCTTTAAACTTCTAACTTTCTCTTTCTTCAAACTTTTGTTGTTCTCTCTATTATTGGTGGGTCTTTCTTTCTCTCTAGGGTTTCTTAAAAATATCTAACTTTCTCTTCGTTTTTCACATATTTGGTTACAGTTTGGGTTCTGATTCCTAAAAGTGTAGATCACCTTCTTCTTCCTCTTGAGAGAAGAACAAGAAACGAAAAAAAAAAACAAAAGAAAAGGAAAGATATAAAGGAAATAAAGACTAATACAAAAGTAAATATATCATTAACTTATATGGTTAGATTTATATATTAATTATAACGAAAGATGGTTTTTTATTTGGTTTTTTTTTGGCTTGTGATTATAGTTAAGGAGTATGGGGAGAGGTAGAGTGGAGCTGAAGAGGATAGAGAACAAGATAAACAGGCAGGTGACATTTGCAAAGAGGAGAAATGGGTTGTTGAAGAAAGCTTATGAGTTATCTGTGCTCTGTGATGCTGAGGTTGCTCTCATCATCTTCTCTAACCGTGGCAAGCTCTACGAGTTTTGTAGCACATCTAAGTATGACCCTTTTCTTTTTCTTTCTTATCGCAATCTTTTAAGCCATTTGTTTTTAAGAAAATAATAATCTTAGGTTGGATCCATTTATCTTCTATCTTTATTTGTTCATGGACTTGATATTTTGTGTGATTCTTGTCCCACAAAGCAAGCTTATTTGAATCTCTTTCTATCTAACAATTTTTCAGAGTTTTTTTTTTTTTTTCTGAAACGATCACTTTTCAAGTTTGATGGTAATCAAGGTTAAGAATTCGGTGAAGTATAGACAATTTTATTGTTTTGTCTTGTTGTGATCTTTGTGAAGCTCAAATCTATTATGTTTTTGTTTGATCTTCTCGGTATGATTCTTGCTTCACGGGATCTGAATTAAATTTGAAGTCTTTCTATTGTTCATGATTGAGATCTTGATGTTTGCTTTGGTGAGCTATAGAGTACCTAATTGATCAAGCATTTATATTAAGGTGATCTATTCAATAGTGGCTCAAGATTCCTCTTTTTCTCTCAAGAAATTTCAAATTCTTCGACAAAAAAAACTCCATTGCTTCTTTTGTTTTCTCTTCTAATTTATCTTTCCCCTAGGTTGAAGAATCAACAAAAGAAACTGATATATCCAGCGGCCGGTAGCTGGTAGCTCTCCATTAAATGAGGTTGAGTTGATTATCCAGGAAACATGTTCTTACCCTTTAGACAATTTGGGTTCGTTAGAGAAAACTTTGGAGTGTGAAAAGGCTGAGAATTACTTGGCCATAATAAGTGTTATCTGCTAGGTATAGAAAGTACTTCTCCCTTGTTACATGGTTATTCCAGAAATCCCTGTATGCACCTGATTCAATAATGAAAGTGTGGTTATTAACTAAACTTACAATAAATGTACGATTTCTTCTAGAAATTCTAGTAGCATAAGATTTTGGATATTTTACACTTTTCTTGGGATTTGTTCAATTGATTACGAGTTTTTTTAAGGAAAAAAAAAATGAAAAGGAAACTAAGCATGTAGTGGATTAATTTAGTGCGAGATATTAGCAAACTCCATTCTAGATTCTTGAGTGTTTCAAAACCTTTCTTCTTCTTCTTCTTCTAAACGTCTCAGTGCAACTATGCATGTGTTTGTTGCTATTATTTAACTTTTTACAACAAGCAAGCGGGTCTAGAGATTGCCATTAGAAATGTACGTAAAACTGACATTAGCTAGGGTTTTTATCTTATAACACCAGCTACCGGGAAAATAAACATGAAATCATCAATTGATTCTCGTGTGTTTGCTACTTCTGTTGATCTTTTCGAGGAGCAAATTCTTTGATCACCAACTTTGAATGCCTTCTTTGTAGAATTTATCAGATAATAATATTGTTTGTATATTTCAATATCAATTTTCAAAAAATAAGCCTGTTATAATTATATAGTCTTCGTACACTTTTTTGTTATCTTTTTTGGTAAGTAGCACAATACTATAAATAAAAAAATAAATCAAGTGAAAAAAAAAAATAGAGGTCATTTTGTTTTCAGGTTTTAAACCTTGGCCTCATCATTGAATTGGAAAAGATGGATGGATATGGATCAGAACTTGAACTGCGAATTGGAGTTTGAAACATTTGTATGTCTTAAATATTATACTGTTAACTTTAAAGTTTTTTTTTGGGTAAAATTGAAGAAGAAAAGTTTGGGAATGGAGTTGATTTTAGAGTTTTCACAAGTTAAAAGATCATATATATTGCAAGAAATTTTAAGGTTGTACATGAAAATTTTTGTTTGTGAAGGAATTAGACTGTTACATCAAAGTTGGGTTTTAATATTGGTTTTGATTGGTGTATTTGTTATTGACCTATTCAGAAATTTCATTACCAAAAATTTGAAAAATACAAATAAAAATACTGATAAAATTTTTTCCGTCAGTATATTTCGGTGAATTTTATTGACAAACTTTTCCATCGCTATATTCCTTAGTAAACACTGATGAAAGTATTTTGTTGGTATATATTGAGGGAATTGCAATGAGAAAAAAAAAAACCAAAAAAGTATGATGACGTATAACTTTTACCAACGATTTTACTGATAGAATTAAGTTGATGGTAAAATTCTTTCATTGATATATTGATAAAAATAATCTCTCGGTTTATATCAATAAAATTATAGATGGTATTATAATGGGATTTAAAAAGATAAATTTTACAATGACATAATAATTTTAAGGATCAATTGAAAATCTTAATGAGAAAATTTTAATAGGAAAATTTGATAGATAGGCCTCTTAGGAAAGTATATATAAACTAAAGGTACACTGATTTTTTTATGCAAGAAAGTGTGTGATAGGTTTGTTTAGAAATATTGGTACAAAAGAAAACCTAGATTTATGATACATGGATAGTCATATATATGGATCACTACCTCCATGGACCATGCACCATACTCTATATTGGTTAAACCAGACCCCTTCTCGTGTTACACAGAGAGGTTGGCATTTGGAAAGGTGCTGGATCCATAAAAACTAAAAAATATACTCAAAATAGAGGTATCACGTACAGGGCCGGGCTACTCCTATTTCATAATAAACCTTGACCATTAATGCAGTTTTTCAACTGCGTGGAAGGGCATGGAGG
>Ga0325411_1001021_pt1 | contig 30482 bp, 25 predicted proteins | sample PopdelMetagenome_13_FD_206181 | JGI IMG/M metagenome (GOLD analysis project Ga0325411, IMG submission 206181) | Populus deltoides microbial communities from Bellville, Georgia, United States - Xylem-PdIQD-R4 | ecosystem: Host-associated > Plants > Phyllosphere > Stem > Wood/Secondary xylem...
ATATTATCTATCCATTTGGCGTTCTAAACAACTAGGAATTAAATGTGTGCCCAATTATGATCCAAATTACTACTACTACTACTATAAATTTTGATTTTTTTGGTAAATAAATTGAATATTTTTTTACAAGAAAAATATTTTTTACATGAAAAATAAAATTTTTTAGGGGAACTAAAAATTGTATTATGACAATTGCTATGACTTTTTCTCTTATTGTTCTTGGATGAAATCATTATAATGAAATTATCATAGTAAATTCTCAATTGCTTGGAAATTATGTCAACAACTTCAAGCCTTGAGATATAGCTACTCAACCATGTAGCTTGTAATTTCACTTTAAAGCCTGAAATAAATTCTACTTTAGTCCTAAAAGTATCAACCAAAGATCAGTTTGCACTTCTCTAAGAAATGCCCCCTCCAACTAATAAGAAGACATATCCTGACATTGACTTTCTCGAGTCAAAACAACCAACAAAATCAGAATTTGAATATTGAATTGCTTCTAGATAATCAAATTGTCTATATATAAACTTGTAGTCTTTAGTAACTTAAAGGTATCATATGAATTTCTTTGCAGCTCTCCAATGGTCCAAACCTAGATTACCTTGATATTTTCCCAACATTTCAACTATATATGTAATGCTAGGTCTTTTGCAAACCAAATCATACGTTAAAGTCCTAAGCATAAAAGCATAAGGAATGTTCATTTGTTCCTTTTTTAATTGTATTTTCAATGCATTTACTCCCATTTCATAATTTTCAATGTCTTTTCAATAAATCAAATTTAAAGCAATAAGTTTATGATGCGTTCACGTCCATTTCATAAATCTTGATTACTTTTTTTATCGAATTAAAGTTAACATTGTTTTTTGAAAACAACCAAATACAAAAAAAATCAAAAAATCAAAATAGTGAGCAAACATGATCAAGTGAGAAAAAGTACAAAACAAGAAAAATGAAGGACTAAAAACATATATAATAAGGATATTCTTAGAATATACCTAGAGCAAGGGATCAAAATAAAAATGTTTCTAAGTAAAGTAGTATAAATAGAAAAATGAATAATATGAAAGGAGGGGGAAGCAAAAGAAAAAGGAGAGAAACCCTAGCCATTATAGGAAGAGGTAAAGAAAGAAAAATAAAGTGAGGAAGAGATAAAGAAAGAAAAATAAAGTGAAAGAGGGGAGGAAAGTAGAGCTAAAATTTGAGAGAAAAACCTTAGCCATAAAAAAAGGGGAAAAAACCCTCATCTTCTTCCCCTCTCCCATAAAGAACAAAACCCTAGCCACCAAAAAAGAAAGACCAAGCTTCTATATGTAAAAATAAAGAGAAGAAAAGGAGCAAAAACTATCCATTTCCTTCCTTATAAAAACCTAACATATATTTCTCTCATTTCTTATATCCATCAATTTCGGCCGGCCATCCATACCTTTCATTGATCATCATGAACTCTTTCATAACATCCCTAACAGAACAATACCTATGATAGCCATAAATAAATAAATAAAAGTGAGAAAAAGGAAAAATGAAATAGCAGTAAAGGATAAAATGAGACAACATACCAATCAAGACTTCAAGTCATATGATCTTTATTTATCATCAGTTCCATATGCCTCCCCTTCTTATTATTAAGCCCAAAAATATCTTTTAAGTAAAGCTATCTAGAAAAAACAACATCAACGGCAAAAAAAAGGCCAAAAGTCGTCGGCCACCAATCTCCTTTTATGAACAATGGTGACTTACATTGCACCATTATTAGGAGGAAGATGAGGAAATAGTGCAACATCTGGACCCATACACATGTCACCTCTCTTCTCTGGTAACTAGAACAATGTGATGCAATCCTAGTCATCACTACTAACTTTTCTAGCATTGTTTTGCCACTTTCACCTATTGTTTTAGTCTTTTTTATCCACCTTAGCCACCCTAGAAAGTTTGTTTTGAACCCTAAACATCTTTCAAATTATTATTTTTGTTTATGGTTGATTTGGATATGTATTGTGGTGAATGTTTTTAGATTTGAATGAATTTTTAGGTCACGTTCTTAAAGCTTTCAAACAATCATTAATGTTTTTTTAATAGAAAGAGATAATAGAAATGTCAAAGGGACAAAAGTGTTACAAAAGAGAGATAATAAATAATCAAGTGAAAAATTCAAATGATCAAGTTAAAAAAATGATGATAAAAAAGAAAAGACAAACAACTCTATAAATTGTCCTTTATGATGGTGAAACGTCTAAACTTGAAGACAAAATATCAATGATAAAACACAAGATACAATTTGGAGATTGGAGGTTGTAATGAGATCAATCATTAAAATGAAAAAAATCAATTCAACAAGCCTAAAAATATCTTTACACAGAACAAATAATCCTTTGTATTTGAACCTTTACACACCATTTGAGTCTCATGTATTCTTTCTTTCATGATCATGAATCATATCCAACATTATGTGTCTTAAAAAGTCATTTCAAATAAAAAACATGTTTATGTTAAAAGGTGTCAGCTTAAAAAAAATAACATGTATGTGCACCATATTCTTAATGATACTAAATTGTGCAATTTTTACTAACTCAACATAACATAAAGTAAGATGCTCTCCTTTCAAAAACCAAAAATATAATTTTAGAATCCAACATTTTCTTTTTGAAATAACCCCCTGTTGGAAAGGAAATTCACAACAAAATCTTGAGATACCATACTTTCTCAAAATCCTAATCATCTTATACCTCTTCAATTGTCAAAACAATACTACCATACTTTCTCAAAATCCTAATCATCTTATACCTCTTCAATTGTCAAAACAATACTCGTAAAATTGCATCTTAGCGATGAAAGATGTGTTTGTTAGTAAATATACCCCATAACTAATTGGTTAATTACATGTAACAATAATTTTATTTATGTAAAATATATTTATTATTAATAAAGGCTTTGTTTATCTTTAATATTCATTTACATTTGATTAATGAATCTAAGTTTATTTAATGAATCTAGAGTAAAGATAAAGTTCATAGGATAAAAATGTTTTGCAAAGAAAATTATAAAGTTGTTATAATTATGAAATTTTTATTGCATCAAAGCATTGTTTCTAAATATTCATGGGCGTTGTTCTATTAAGAATGGATATTAGTTAGAGTTGTTGAGAGTGATACATAATACATTCATTCTTTTATAAAAAGAAGTAGTTGCTCTCATAAACTAAAATATGAGAGATACTTGGAACTAATATATAGGTGCTTTACGTATGACATATATACTGAACTGACTCGTAAAAGAATCTCATAATGAGAGATCATATATGTCTACGAAAAAGCTTTCGTGATAGTTGTTTAAATGATCCTTAAACTTGAGATCACCAAGTTATCTTATATAAGGATTGTTATGCTTTGATCCTAACCACATGTTATCTTAATCAAGGGTAACAAACAAATATATATTTGATATAACATTAATTATATAAAGGTATTTAAGTAATCAATAGTATTGATTGTGAAATCTTTGACCAAGATGGAATAAGTTTTCCAAGTGGGTTGATACTAGAACTTGATAATTGTTATTTTGTTTCAGTACTTTCTAGAAATAATATATCTATTTCGTACTTAGCTTTAAATGGATTTATATTTATGATTGAAGGAAAATATTATTTTTTTATAATAATGGTGTTTTTTTATGAATCTAGTAATTATACAAATAGTTTATATATAATTGATTTTGAAATGCCCATGTTCAATATAAACTATAAAAAAAATAGATTAGATAATCAATATCATTTATATTTATAGCACTATAGACCAGGTCATATTAATAAAACAAGGATCACTAAGTTACATAAAGAAAGATATTTTGATCTTTTTTATTATGAATCGTGTGAAACTTTTAAAGCTTGTTTATTAGGTAAAATGACTAGAACACCCTTTTATTGGAAGTAAAAGGTCTAAAGAATTGTTAGGTTTAATATATACAGATGTATATGGACCAATGCCGATTCATACTATAAACAAATATACTTATTTCATTATATTTACTTATAACCTTTCTAGATATGATTATGTATATTTAATGAAATATAAGTCTAAATCATTTAAAAGATTCAAAGAATTCAGAAATGAAGTTGAAAAACAAACACGAAAGAATATTAAAATACTTTGATTGGATCAAGATGGTGAACCCTTGAGCCAAGTTTTTCAAGATTATTTAAAAGATAATGGCATTCTCTCATAATGGAAACCTCTTGGAACACCACAACTTAATAGAGTTTCTGAAAGGAGAAATCGTATCTTATTAGATATGGTATAATCCATAATGAGCTATGCAGACCTTCCATTTTCATTTTAGGGTTATACCTTGCAAATTGTTGGTTACCTTTTAAAAAAGATTCCATCAAAATTTGTTGATAAGACTTCATATGAGATATGAAATGGTAAGAGACCCAACTTATCATCCTTAAAGATTTAGGGATGTAATGTTTATATGAAGCATATGGTATCTTTAAAGCTAGGAGCAAAGTCAAATTATTGTAAGTTTGTAGGATATCCAATACAATCTATTAAATATTATTTCTACCATCTCATTAAGCAAACATTGTTTATCTTAAAATATGTTACCTTTATAGTGAAACAATTTATTCTTGAAATGAGTAGTAGGAGAAAAATAAAACTTAATAAAGTTCAAGAACCATAAAAAAACATCCAAATAGAACAAAAGCGTGAGGTTATAACATTTTATGTTTAGTTTAAAACTCAAAAAATATAAGAACTTTATAGATTTGATAGGACACATCATACACCATTGAGATATCAACTTCTTGTGGAAGCTGATGATGACGAGATGCTCATACTTGATGAGCTTACCAACTATATAGAAGTAATATCTAATATTGATTTTGAGAAATGGCTTAAAGCCATGAAATCTAAAATGGATTCTATATACACCAACCAAATATGGACTTTGGTTGCTCCATCTGAAAGGATAAACCCTATTGGATGTAAGTAGGTCATTAAAAGAATGATTGACATGGGTGGCAATGTACAAATATGTAAAGCTAAACTATATATATAGAAATAGGTCATTAAAAGAATGATTGACATTTGATGAAACCTACTTTTTTTTGTAATTGCAAATGAAGCTAAGGAGAGAAATTTTTTTCTTAAAGCATATTAATTTAAAAAAAAACTAAGAGGATAAAAGAAGAAAGAAGAAGAAGATATACCCGAGCATGGAAGAGAAGAGAAGGAGATGAGGAGAGAAGAGAAGAAGATGAGGAGAGAAGAGAAGAGAAAGAAATAGATATTGATGTTTTTTACATTTAGTGAAAAAGAAGAAGAAGAAGTAGTAGTAGAAGAAGAAGAATAAGGGGATTCAGGCTTTTTATTGGGGCGTGTTAGCGACGGTTTTACGAATGGATAATTAAATATTAATATTTTTTAATTATTTCATCCGTAATTCTGTCTGTAATATTTAATTTAAATTTTCAGTCGCATAAAAAGTTTTCAGAAACCGCCAACAACCACCGATGATTTTTTAATCCGTTGGTGATTCCGTCTATAATATTTAAATAAAAATTTTAAATTAATTGAATTTTTTCAGAAAACCACCAAATAACATCGACGAATTTTTAATCTATCTGTTATTTTGTCCGTAAAGAACAACAATTAACAGTGCAATTGGAAAGTGAGACATGATGAACAGTGTTTACAGTTTACCAATGAATTTACCCCATCATCATTTTTTTAACTTTGTTTTAATTTTTTACTCCACTGTAATTCTCTCAATATTTCTATTTGTATTTATTGATTTTCTAGTAGTGAAGAATAAGAACTAAATACATCATAATTAAAAGAATAAGGACGAAATCTAATATAAAAATCAAGTGGAAAGGGATAGCGCTACTGAGGAGGAGTTGCTGATTAACGCTGGTGAAGAGAAGTTCGCTGCTCACGTTGGTGGTGCAGAGAAGTTCCCTACTGCTCAAGGAGAAGCTGCTGGAGGACGTCATTCGCTGCACTGCTGGATCTGGAGATGAAGTTGCTGGTGCTGACAAAGTGACTCACGGGTGACGGGTAGAGGAGAGTTTGACCGTGAAGATGCAGAGGAAACTGTTGGTCTGTCTTGGCTTTGTCAAAGAGAGGCAATGGTGGATGGTTGGCCGATGAGCTCGCGATATATGATGATGGCTATGAAGTTGTTGGTTCCACGAGATACAGTTGCTGGAGCTGAAGAGGTCATAGTGGCTAGACCAAGAAAAGTTGCTGGGGAATCAGTGCTGGACTGTTGCTACAATAAATAAATAAAAAAAAAAAAACAAAGAACTCATGGTTCAAATGGAGAGGTCCACGTTGATGCTGAGGAGTGTACGGTTGGAGATGCTTGAGAAGGAGGAAACTGCTAGTAAAAAAAAAAAGAAGCTCTGCTATAGTTGAGAAATGGCGTGGCTGATAAAGAACAATCTCTCCTGCTCTTGGAAGGAGGAGCTTCCATTGCTCACGGTTTAATCAGCCGTCGGTGCCAAAAGGATGAAGTTTGAGCTGTCACTGAAATATCTTTCACTGCCACTGGAATGGTTGAAGATGAGAAAAAGGATGACGGTGCCACTGCTGGAGCTGCGGGTTTGTCTGATTCTTCTGCTGTTATTCACAGTGCCGTTTTGTGGGGTTTTAGGGACCCGTTTCAGTGTTGGTTGGAGGATGGTTTAATGGTGAGGATGAAGAATGGAAGGGTGATTTGGGAGGATCTGCCATGTATGGTGGCTGAAGGGGTGAAAGACATCTGGGTTTGCTTCTTTTTCAATGAAAAATGAGGGGAAGCTGAGTCGGTGTTGAGCTCACGGTGGTTGACGGTATTGTTGTCAGTGAGTGATCTGTTTTGGCTGGGAAAATTAGTGAAGAAAGGATGGAGGCAAGCAGAGAGGGGGGAAGCCGTGTGGCTAGTGGTGTTAATGGTTAGTCATGGTCCTGGGTTCATTTTTATTTTTTTTTTTAATCTCTAGTTCATTTTTTTTTGGTTTAAGAGAGAGCTGGTCGCGAGGGAGAGTGTTTTGTGTTGTTTAATTTTTTTCATGCTATAACTAATTATCCTTTAAAATTCTCTCTCTTTTTTTTTTTTATCTAAAGTTACTTATTTATAAACAAAATAAATTTATTTTTTTCCTTCTAATTACTTGCTCTCCAAACAACTAAAAAATCACTTTGGTTACTCATTTTTCTCCCCTCACATTTTTATCTCCTTGATATATATATATTATTTTTTATTTTTTTGTATTTTGATAATTTAAAAAAAAAACAACATTACTATCAATTTAATGAAAAAAAATAAACAATGGTTATGAAATGGGCATTTTAATAGTTGAACATGTTGAAAACAAATTTTTAATTTTTAAATTCTTTTAAAAAGACATTAAAAAATACCAAAAATGACATAAATATGTAAAAAATTATTTTTTAATTTTTTGTTGTGTTTTGCTATTTTTGGATTTTTTTAAAATTGTTAATAAAATGAGGTAAAAAAATCAAGTTATGACAAGTTGCATAAATATATTTGAGTAATTAGAGCGGATTGATTACCCTATATGAATTATGGAAAATATTCTATATGTTTTCAAATAATATTGATTATGAAATCATTGACCAACATGAAATGAGTTTTGAAATCTTATTCAAATAATCAATTACTATAATATTGAGAACTAAAAAGATTTAACAAATTAAGCAGATATACTATTTATTAAAATATTTAAATCAGAACATTCTTGATAAAATGATAAAAATTACACTAAAAAACTTGTTATTAAAAGGTTAAGTCAGGCTACTTATGACTTTCTTAATATTTTAAAATCATGACAGATTAGATATTGTGCTTGATCTTCAAAAATAAGTCAATCAATTGTTAAATTGATAATAAATTAAATTGTTTAATTTATTTAATTTTATTTTATCTAAGATTATGATTTATATTTGGGTCAATTTATTAAGAAATCTAATGACTCACACATATAAGGAGGAAATTGTTATTTTGTAATTTACAGGGTTTCTAGGTTTCCCAATAAATAGAACGTTATGTCTTTTATTTTCTATGAGAAGGTGAGTAAAGTATAGTACAGAAACACCTAACACACAAAAAAGAGATAGCTCTCTAAGGTATAGCAATCACTCTCTACTAAAAAGATTTAAAAGATTTCTCACTAATGGTTCATGTGGATTATCGTTAGAGGCTGGATATTTGGACGACTTGTGATTTTTAATAACTTAACCTTGAGGCAAATATTCAAAGTCATAAAGAACATCTAATTTTTAGGTAATATTTGTATAAGCCCTAAATAACTTTAGATTTATCTAATGAAATCCTTGGAACTCTTGAAAAACTTTAAATTTATTGATTCCACAACGTGTACGTGTTTTGAAAAATCTAATAGTGATATTAGAGCCTTCGTTAGACAATTAGGGTTATTGATTGCATGTTTTATTTATTAGTGTTGATTGTGAATTAAATTTATGTGCAAATTTATTTTACCCAAAAGTATTTTTCTCTTTCATCTTTTTCAAAAACAATTAATACTATTTCGGTCAGATCTGGCTGAAATCTAAAAAATGGTTTTTGGTGTTTATGCATCACCATCGGCAGCGTAAAGACTACTAACACACCTAACCGGTGTCTAATGCACCAGGCCAGGACGCTAATGGTGGCTAGCATTGCTACCTTCTAATGCGAGTTGCCTCACGTTGGAGGCAACAACCCATGCCACATAACACGAGGTTGTTGCCTCGCACTAGAGGTGGTGCAATGCGAGTTCAACCCCTCGTGTTATGCCAAATCTAGCAGCAACCTTTTCTAATGCTATTAAAGAGCCCAATAGGCGAGGCAACAACCTCGTGCAACAAACCTAGTGGCAACACAGGTTACCGATGTTTAAGTGTCGCTAAAGGTGTGCCCACTACCAGTAGTTGCTAAGAGAAGAAAAATGGGCAAAATTATGATTCTGTCCCTGAGCTTAGTTTAGGGTTTTGAGGAGTAGAATTACGATTCTAACCCTCCAACTTATGCCTATTTACATCTAGGTATAATTGGGGCAGAATTCTGATTATGTCTCTCCATGTATAAAATATTGCTTTTATATTTTAGAATTAAAATGCCAAAATTAAATTAGTTATAAAATTATTTTTTCTAATTTGATTAGGATTGAATGAACATGTTTAATTAAAAAAAATTAGTTTTGTAATATCCTAATAGGATTAAGATTTAATTAAAATATTAAATTATTTAGGATATTAAAAAGAATTTTAATATGATTAATTTTCTTATTAAATTTTGAAAAAGAGTTTTTCAATAAAAAAATATGTTTATAGTTAATAAAATTTTACACGTAAAGCTAATAATTATAATTGAAGCATGCAATATATGTATTAATCATATTAATATGTTCTGATCCATTATGAATGATTATGGACAATATAGTTGAATGGTTGTCATATTAAATATAGCTTGTGTGTCCTGTCTTTTTTATTATTATTATTTTTAGGTTGTAAAATTCTTTTCTCATCTAATTCCCCTTGAATATAACTCGAGGTTTCTTAATTAATTATATAAATGTCATGTAATTTAGAAATATAGAAATTTAGATTGAAAAATGATTTTGTAATCCAAGATGAAGAAAGAATGTTAGTGAAAGATACAACTATGGTGCTCGCAAAGGAATTATGAAGATTTGCAGCAGCTATCTAGATTTTAACCACCTAATTCCCTTTAATGGCTCGAGGAATATAGTTTAGATAAGTCAATAATCATCCAATTATAATGACATGTTAGGGTGTATGTCAATAGGTAATTGTTATAGATGATACATCAATAATGACATGGAATGAGATTTAATTACAATAATAAATCTCTCATTAATATATTAAGTATATGCTGAAAATATGATTTATTGACTTTCGATTTTATGTACATAAAACCAGAGTTATATTCATGAATAACTGGTTGAGCTCCCTAAGGTTACCGTTAATCGAATATATTTAATGCTATAAAATCAGGTCCTACTTAATTAACTTGGATGATTTGGATGGGTTAGTTATGATCATATAAGATTAGAGAAATTAGTTAGGCAAAACATATATAATATCTTTAGACAAAATGTTATCACCTAGTTGATCTAGGAGTTACAAAAAGATATCATTGATAAACTATATTATCTATCTAATTTAATTTATTTTGATATGTTAAATTACTTAAGATCATATAAACTAAATGGGATCCAAACCCATTAGGAGATCTAAAGGAGATTTTCTAAATTAATAGTGAGGGTTATTAATCTGCAAGAAATAGAGAGAAATCAAATTAAGATTAAAGACCTTATATGAATATGGTTATAAATATGTATGCATGAAATCAATACTTACTATCTTTACATGAATAGGTTGATAAATTACCATGAGTAAAAATAAATATATCTCTATGAAGCATATTTGATGCTAATAAATTGACTGAACCAAACTTCTTAGATTGATACTGAAATATAAGAATTGTTCTCAAATAAGAAAAAATGTTATATGTTCTTAAAAATTTGATTCATCTTGTCCTTGATTCGAATGTTAATAACGAAATTAAGACTGAATATCAATATCATATTGATGACAATATGTAGGCTACATGTCACTTTAACTTCAAATACAACATGAGAATATAAATTTTCATATAATAATTATGCATCTCAAAGAGTTGTTTAATACAGCTAAATGCACTAAGAGGTATGAGACCTTTAAGGCACTAATGGAGGGATATGGTATTAGATATATGAGCGATTGACTATAGTGCAAGTGTTAAATTGTTAGTGAACCTTATAGTCAATTGGTTGGTTACATGTAATGCTGATTTTATTCATGTAAAATATATTTATTATTAATAAAGACTTTCTTTATCTTCAATATTAAATTATATTTTATTAATGAATATATACTATTGATAAAGTCCATGGAACAATAATGCTTTGCATAGAAAATAATAAAGTTTATCTAATTATGAGATTCATAATGCATCAAAACATTATTTCTAAATGTTTATAGTCAATGTTTTATTAAGACTAAACATTAATGTTACTTCCTTTATAAAAAAAAAACAGTTGCTCTCATAAACCGAGATATAAGGAATACCTAGAACTAATATACAAGTGCTTGTTAGATGATATGTATACTGAACTGATCTACAAGAGAATTCCATATAGATAGATCATCTATGTCTATGGAAAAGTTCATGTGATAATTGTGTAGTGATTCTTAGACTTGAGACCACTTAGTTATTTTATATATAAAGTGTTATATTTTGATCTTGACCACACATTGTCTTAATTAAAGGTAACAAATAAGAAAATATTGAGTATAACATAAATTATATGAAGGTATTTGAGTAATCAATAGAGAATTCATCACCCCTAATGAATTAGAAAAAATATTCTATTTGTTCTCAAATAGTACTAATTGTGAAATCTTTGGCCAAGGTAGAATGAGTTTTAAAAAGAGTTTCAAAATCTTATTCAAATAATCAATTACTATAATGTTGAAAACTAAAATGATTTAACAAAGTATACATACTCTATTTTTATAATGTTTACATAGGAATATTCTTGATGAAAAGGTAATAATTACATTGAAAAACTAATCATTGAAAGGTTAAGTCAGATCACTTATAACTTTCTTAATATTTAGAAGATAATGACAATTTGCTAAATATTATACTTGATTTTTAAATATAATTCAATCAATTAATGTGATTGTATTTTTATAGTTGAATGGTTGTAATATTAAATAATTCTTAAAACTCTTAACAAAATTTAAATTTATTATTTTTTTTATGTGTTTGGAGAAATCTAAGAATATACCCTGCTATTCAGTAGTCCTAGACATACATTAGCTGAAAGAGTAACCAATTAGAGTTACCAAGCTAGTTCATTAACTACTTCCATTAGATAGCTGCTAGTATAGCAAGCACAAGCTAAAATTAAACTTCCAAGTACGTATTGATTGAGGTGTCAAGCACTTATTGGTTGAAATGTAAAAGTAGCAAGAATATACGATTTTTTTGGGTATAGAATGTAGTGTTATACGATTTTTTTGGGCATAGAATGTAGTGTTGGCAATGTAACTGTGAGATTTTCGTAGATAATGGGATGCATTCTGAAATTGATAGACCACAGCAACACAAAACACCAAGGATGCCATCGGAAAATCCTCTACCTCTTGGCTCTCAAAACCCGTACAATATGAACGAGCCTAACATCAACAAGAAGAAGACAATGCAGGGTGAAATTAGAGTAGGAGCAATTAAGCAGCTCCATGCGAAGTGTCCTATGTTTTGGGTTGATATTTGGGAAACACTCTAACCAATAAAACTCTACAGAAAATGGAAACAGACTCTGTAGTCTCTGGGGCTGAACAGAGTGATTTAAATAACTTAAACGTTATTCTTGATAAAAACCCTGAACAATGTCGCAAAAGCAGCCAAGTCCTGAATCATTAGTCTTATCATTCCGGGCACAAAAAAGATTACAAGTACAGCATAACACTTTGTTTAATCATTGACTACATGTATCTCCACCATAAAAAATGAAGCAGATGCCACAGTTCATTATTAGAACAATATAGCAAGTTAAACCATTCAAAATTGATTCTAGAACACATGATATCATGGTAACAAACTGAAACAGTAAATAAAACTACTCCACACATATTGCTTCAAGCAACTTCTGACAATCATCACTCACTTCCACATTCTCCATCTTCAATCTGCGACGCATCAGTTGGCTTTTTCTTCCAGCAGCTGCATAAGTTCTAATCAATGACTCAAATACCTCCACGGCTACATCATCTACAGCCTTCTTCAAAATCTCAATAAGATCTTCTGCACCATCTACATCCTTCTGCTGCTCAAAATGTGCCATCAAAGACCCTACAATCACAGGTGATGGCACCCACTTTTGACCATTCCCTCTACCAGCAGATACCGCATTGGCTATACAATCAACACCCAATTTGACATCCCCATTTTTCAAATAATAATCACAAAATATTTCCCAGGTTTTAGAATTAGGCTTGGCTCCTCTCCTGCGGGCCCTTTCCTTGAGTTCCTCTGCCTTGTCAACCAAACCTTCCTTGGCATATGCACCGATGATAACATTTGCAACCCTGATATCATATGTTGAGCACCCAGATTCCCATTCCCTGAAGCACTTCTCTGCACCAGGTACATCTTTCAAGTTAACCAGCACCTGGATCATATTTAGATAGCTTATATTTGCAGTTTTAGGAAAAGCCAGCCTCAAAGAACGCCATATTCGATAAACTTCAAGCAACTTTCCTGTTCGGCCATACAAAGTAATCAGGAACTGGAAAGCAAAAAGATCTTTGTTTGCATTTATCTTCTCCAATTCCTTAAGTGCCTTTTCTGCCTTATCAAAATAGCCAGCATCAACATAAATCGAGGCTAAGTTGCTATATGTTGTCCAATTCGCAGCAACTCGGACATCCCTCTTCATCTCTTCGATCACTCTTTCAACACCAGAAATATCATTTACAGCTGCCAGAGCCCTCATCCAGACATTGTATGTGTAAGAATCTGGCATGACATTGGCAGCCTTCATTTCCTGTATAATTGCTGGGATCCTTTCGGGCTGACCCACTTTTGTGTAGAGAGTCATAAGGCTGTTGTAAGACATGGAGCTCAAACCAAGATTGAGTTCCTTCATCTTTTCAATGAGAGCTTCTGCTTCTTCAGTCATCAATTCTTTACAGTAACAGTTGAGAAGAGCTCCATATGTTCGAAGGTTCTTGGATGTTTCAGGAAGATCAATGAAGTAATTTTCTGCAGCAGGTATGCCTCGAGTTTTGGCAACTAGATCAAGATGGATAGCTTGATCACTGACGGTTTTATTCATGCCCCTACTAGACATAGTTTCTGATAGCTGTAAACAATGAAAGAAGTACATATAATGATATACAATATGCAGGGTGTGATTAAGAAATTTAAAGTAGCACATATATGATTATGACCTAATATCCATTAAGAGCAAAAACTTAAGGTACAACTTTGTTTAATTGGGGGATACAGACAATACCACTAGTTTGAAACAAATGGTCATAGATTAACTGCAAGGCACAAAACAAAATGGACGCAGATGTTCATAAAATTCAGCATGTTTCACCTTCTAGATTCAGACAATCATATCCCATAATATCACAAACGAATAATGAGAATAACAAGTATACAGGTAAAAAAGATTGGGGGTTTGAGGAAGGATACCTTGACAGCTGGGTAATAAAGGTTGCGACTGCGAAGCTTCTTGATAGTGTCACCAACTTCCCATTTGAAGACACGCTTGGAGCTCTTGAGGAACTGATTTAACTGTTGTCTCACACTAACCTCTGAGCTGCCTTCTTTGAACAGCCTCACATACAGTGCTTCTTCTAGGTACTTCTTTGATCTTTTTGTCACGCTTTTTGTCCGCCCATATAACTGTGGCATCGCCATTCTTTTTGGTCTTTGACAATAACCGAATGGAAACAACGGATATCAAATAAGAATATCATCATTGTTACTCAAATGCCAAACATACAGAAGTTCACATTCAGTTTCCATAACACAATGTGTCGAAATCCCAAACAATTGTTGAGATTTGGCAATAAAAGAAGAGTAATTTCATTTCAACAGCCAGCAAGGAAATTAATTCTCAAAAATTCTACAGTAAATGCATAATTAGCTGAATTCCAAAGAATGATATTCAGCAAAGCATAGGTGAAAAGAAATAGATAAGAAATTGTCAAAATTGAATGATTACTCAAGAACTGTCCAAGCTGATGTTTCATACTTCCTTCAAGTTCTAACCACTCTGAAACTTGACAAATATTTATCCCACTTAGCTCTATGATTCAATCAAATATAGAACGATTCATATAAGCCGACTCAACGACGAAGAATATGTTACATATTTACCGTTACCACTCACCTTGTAAGTATGCCCAAGTTCAAGCCGAAGCAAGGTCGATCCAAGCAGAGCTTGATAAATAGAATAATGGGCTGCCACTGCCAGGCTCTTACAGCAAGAGAACGACGGCCGATGGCTAAGCAGGCTTGGATTGGTGGAGTTCCGGCGTGACGCTTTAATACACCGAGAATTAGTTGCAGTGGGTGTAGGTCTGTTTAGGGTTTAAGGAAATGAAGGTAAGTGATTTTTTTTTTCTTTTCATTAACTAGGTTTTAGTCATTTTATTTATGAAAACCTCAATTTAGTCCCAAACCTATATGTAACTTTTATCAATTAGGCCCCGAATATTTATATACTTCTCAGTTTCATCCTTCAATTTCTTCTAATAGTTTAAGTCTAATATACATATTTTATCCGCTAAAACAATGTCGATTTTAAAAAACTTTCATGGAAAAAAAAATAAAATTAACATTATTTTTGTTTAATGTGCATATTATGTATTAAAATGATAACATTTTAAATAAAGTTTAGATCGAAGGTATTTGATTGAGAGTATTTTAAAACATTCAAGTCCCAATGTATTTATAATATTAATCATAATATCTAACTTATTTGAAAAACAATTTATATTTTTTAAATTCTCAAAAACAATTATGATTTTTCATCAATAATAATAATAAGTTTTTAAAATTTAATAACAATAATAATAATAATAATAATAATAATAATAATAATTAATTTTAAATTTCAAATCAAACCTATGGTTATTTTCCAGATAATAATATTTTTCAAATTTATTAATTATTATTAATAATATTATTTATAATAAAAATAATATTTTTTATAACACAAATAATTTTTTTATATTAATACTTTTAATTATAATAAAAATAATAATATTTATAATACAAATAATACTATTTTTAAAATGAATACTTTTAATTATAATAAACATAATAATATTGATAACACAAATACTAGTATTTAGAAATCCAAGACCCAAGAGCATTGAGTCCTGCGACAAGACCCAAGAGACTTGGGTCCAGACTTAGAACCCAATCAAAATATTTTGAATTATATTTTTTAATCTTTAAAAAATAATGGTTTTTTCTTCAATAGTAATAATAGTATTTTTTAAAAATTTATTAATGATAATAAAAATAATAATATTTTTTTTCAAATTTATTATTTATTTAATTAATAATATTAATTATAATAAAAATAATAATATGTATAATACAAATAATATTATTATTAATTATAATAAAAATAATAATATTTATAAGACAAATGATAATATTTTTAATATTTATACTATTAATTTTAATAAAAATAATAATATTTATAACACAAATAATACTATTTTAAATATTAATACTTTCAATTATAATAAAAAAAAATAATATTTATAATATAAATAATACTTTTCTTTAAAATGAATACTTTTAATTATAAAAAACATAATAATATTGATAACATAAATAATTATATTTAGAAATCGTAGACCCAAGAGCATTGGATCTTAATGTAAGACCTAGGCCAATTGGATCCAAATCTAGAACCTAAGAGACTTGGCTTTAGACCCGGGATCCAAGCGAAATGGGTCCTGATACAAGACCCAAAAGCATCGGGTCCTAACACAGGATCCAAGGCCAATTGGTTCTTTGTTTGAAGCACCCAAAAGAATTATAATAAAATAATAATATTTATACCACAAATAATAATATTTTTTATATTAACACTTTAAATTATAATAAAAATAATAATATTTATAACACAAATAATCATATTTAGAAACCTAAGAATATTTACAATGTAAATAATTATATTTTTTATATGAATATAAAGAATTATAATAAAAATAATAATATTTATAACACTAATCAAAATATTTTTGATATTAATATTTTGAATTATAATAAAAATCATAATATTTGGAACACAAATAATAATATTTTTTATGAATGTTTTGAATTATATTTTTTTAATGTTAAGACAATGATGTTTTTCCTTCAATAGTAATAATAGTATTTTTTTTAAAACAATTTCTTAATGATGATGATGATGATGATGATGATAATAATAATAATAATAATAATAATAATAATAATAATAATAATTTTTATTATTAATTATTTTATTAATAATATTAATTATAATAAAAATAATAATATGTATAATACTAATATTTTGAATTATAATAAAATAATAATAATATTTATGAGACAAATGATAATATTTTTAGTATTAATACTATTAATTATAATAAAAATAATATTATTTATAACACAAATAATAATATTTTTGATATTAATACTGTTAATTATTATAAAAATAATAATAATTATACACAAATAATACTATTTTTAATATTAATACTTTTAATTATAATAAAAATAATAATATTTGTAACTCGAATAATACTGTTTTTTATATTAATACTTTTAATTATAGTAAAAATAATGTTATTTATAACACAAATAATAATATTTTTGATATTAATACTTTTAATTATAGTAAAAAAAATATTTATAACACAAATAATACTATTTTTAAGCTTAATACTTTTAATTATAATAAATATAATAATATTTATAACACAAATAATATTATTTTGATATTAATACTTTTAATTATAATAAAAAATATTTATAAGAGAAATAATAAAATTTTTAACATTAATAATAATAAAATTTAAAATATTTATAATACAAATAATAATATCTTTCGATATGACTGCCCAGCCAGACCCAAATGTTTTTTGATGTGTTTTGGGTCTTGATCATCTAGACCCAACACTATTTGATTTAGATGGACAATAGGACCCAATGTTGTTGGCTCTTTTTGGAAGTGTTTTGGGCCTGACTTGGTAGCCAGACTCAATAGGTTTTGGTAGAGGAGGCAATGCCCCCCAGCTACAATTCTTGAGAAAAAAAACATAGAAGAGGAACGCCCTTAAGGCACTATGATATTTATAATACAAATAATATTATTTTTAATATTAATACTACAAATATAGTAAAAATAATAATATTTATACCATGAATAATAATATTTTTATATTAATACTTTTAATTACAGTAAAAATAATAATATTGATAACACAAATGATAATATTTTTGATATTAATACTTTTAATTATAGTAAAAAAAATATATTAAACAAATAATACTATTTTTTATATTAATACTTTTAATTATAATAAATAATATTTATAATACAAATAATAATATTTTTTTATATTAATAATAATAAAATTGGGTCTTACCACTAGATCTAAGCGAATTGGGTCCTGAACCAAACCAAAAGAATTAGGTCCTGAAAGAGGATCAATTCGCTTGGGTCTTGGGTCCTGCGTCAGGACCCAATTTTGATGGGTCCGGCGTTAGGACCCACTGCTCATAGGTCTTGAAAGGGGATCAATTCGCTTGGGTCTTGGGTCCTGTGTCAGGACTCAATTTTGATGGGTCCGGCATCAGGACCCACTGCTCGTAGGTCCTACATCCGGACCCACTGCTCTTGGCTCCCATGTCTGAACCCAACCCTCTTGGATCTTGCTTTTGGATCCTAGTCTTTTGGGTCCTGCATTAGAACTCAATGCTCCTGTGCCAGGTCTAATGGATCATGTGTCAGGATCCATGTCTAATTTGTGCTGCTTCTGGATCCAGGGTTGATGCTTATGTGGCGAGATCCATTCAAATTGATTAATTATTATAGAAACAATATTAACTATAATAAAAATAATAACTTTATAATACAAATAATAATATTTTTCATATTAGTAATAATATTAAACTTGTCTCGCCCGTTTTTATAGTTCTTGTAGTAATAATTTTTTTAATTTAATAATAATATTTAACTTGTTTGCTTAATTTATATTTTTTAATATTTTTTTAAAATATTTATGGTTTTTATTTGATAGTAATAATAGTGTTTTTTTCAATTTACTAATGATAATAATAATAATATATTATTTTTAATTTTACTCTTCAAATGAAATCATCAATAATATTTCTTTGAAATTTATTATAGATTGAATTAGTCTTTTTGGTAGATATTCTTAATTCTCTCCTTTCCTTGAACCTAGATACAAAAATGGAAAAGATCCTTCCTCCAATTCTTTAGAGTGCGAGATGCATTTATATTCAATAAAAGTCCTCAAAATTTAAAATACAAAAAAACAATTAGAGAGAGGGATCAAACTTTCTTATAATTTGTATGTAATTTGTAACTGAAAATAAATGTAAAATTAATTTGATAAAATAATTATATTATTAGAAAATCATTCTAAGCCAAGTTTAGTGTACCTGGACTTGGTAAGGGATCAAGTTCACGGTACGTGGAAGGTGACAAAGCATGGAGGTGGAATATTTTTTGCTGGAACAAAAATAACATCCATGGAAAAGAAGAGATTGCTAGGTAATAACAAATGAGAATTGCAGACAAGTTATAAAAGACATTGTTGTTTGCATATTATATCAAAATTACAGAGGTAGCAGTCATCTTCTTGTTCCAGAAATTCAAATCCAAGTCATTAGTAGAGAAATTGCTAGTTCTTTTGTGATGGAAAGACAATGAAAGAAATAACGTCAAAATAAAAGAAAGGATGTGTGAAACGTGTGTGCTGCAAACATGTGTAATATAAAATAACATGGAATAATAATTTGTACAATAAAAGAAAAAAAGTTTGCTATAATTTGATGCTTTAGTTAATGTCTTTTTTTTTAACATGTTAAATAGTCTCTACAAAAATGTTTTTGGTTTTTTTGTTCTGTGTTGCAAATGGAATTGAATGTTGAAAATTCTATCAGCATTTATGAATTACATTAAGTTAAATGTGTGGATGAGGCAAGAAAATAAAAATCAAGGGTGTTTTATTTTTTTTTTAACATTACCTTGTGTACAATTTATATAGCCATTATAAAACTTTATTTAAAGTCATGTTGACTTTAAGTCTCATGGCGTCCACCAAGAAAACAATCATATGTGACAATGATTTGTAATTTAAAAAAGAGTAAACAGTTGCAGGTACAGTGTTACAAATAATAATAAGAAGCAATGAAAAAATGTGAGGTTAAAAATCAAACCTTTAAGGGTGATGGGAATGTTGTTCGTTGTTTTTTCAGAGGTGGAAGTGAGTGATCAAATGCAGTTATGCTCTGTAGACTTCCTTGAGCTTCAATTGCGCTGTCATGCTCATCTTCATGACTATTTTAATCAAGGAGTTAAAGAGATGCATAGCAAAAGAACCATAGGTTAAGAACCATCTACTTTAGCATGTGTTAAAGACAAAAAAAAAAAAATTGTAAAGCAAGTGTGTGGGCAAAGGTAAACTTGCCTAAGTTGTTATGCTGTAGTTTCAAAATCAAGTGCACGCCGTGCTCCACAGTCCAGGCTTGTTTTGTTGTTTGGTGATATGTTCTAAGGTGGTGTCTTCAAGGAATTAGAAGCAATCTTGAGTTGTGTGACAATATTTTGTGGAGTATATGGATATATAGGAACCTGTTTTGTAGAGCTTAATGGAGTAGATGTCTTGGATGTAGTAGATGATTTAACTTCTGTAGATGGTGTTTTTAGAGGATGAATGTTGCTATTTGTGGTGTCATTAAAGATATTAGTTATGATAATTTCACATCTGTTAGTGGTGGATCTGAAAGCATCAAAACGAAGCTGAAAAATCATGCTCTTATTTAACTTTACTGTCATGGCAAGTAGAATGACTGAGGGATCAATAATTTTTTTTTTTATCATAGACATAATGGTGGACTGATGATCCAAAAAAATTCTCAGCTGTTTTTCCAAATATAAGGAAATTAGCGACATCTTCTCTATCAGTAACAATGCATTCTAAGCAGAACCTATGATATAAAATTGATGACATGTTCATTAATAAGGAGTGTATGATAATGTATCCGAGGAACATGAATTATTTATGTTTTTTTTTATTTAACAACTTAATATTGTCTTAGTTGAGAAATTAGATGAGTTACCATGGAATTGGAAAAGAGTTGATAGCATCATGATCCATTCATGTGTAATTGTTTTCGCCGCCACTAAGTTTTTTGTTGCATTTTGGACAGCTTGGATACCACCAGCCATTGGAAAAATCAAAGTCAACAATCAAAGCTTAACAGGTGAATCTCAGGTACTGGTACGATGAAGGAAATATATGTTAAAGGGGTGTGGTTAAATGAAAGTGAAAAACTAATTATATGAAGAAGTTGAAGCATGTTATAAAAGTTAATAATAGAGGGGTGAAAAAAATAACCTTATGCTCATAAGGATTTATGCAAAGAATCTAATGTATTGTTCTCTTATTTTCTTTGATTTGTTACTCCATCGATAAAACAACATTTGAGGAAGGGGAGTTGTTGGATTTCAACAGGCAGTTGTGCAAAGCTTAATGCAAAATTGATGCAAAAAGATGGTGAAAAATTAATTAGTTAGAAAAAAATTTGATAATGGCAAAGCATAATAAGAGAGATAGCTGATGCTGGGATAACTTACAAATGTTTATATGCTAAGCATTCTGGCATGTCTAGATTAAAGTATCAAAGAGAGGCAGCTGTACCGTTAAGATTTGGTTTTCCTTGTGAGGAAAATAGTTTTTCTTTTAATAAAACGAAAGGGGAATTAGTTGGATTAGACTAAGAACAAAATTTTGAAAGATTTTTTAAAGAAAAATAATTAAATAGTAGTTGAAATTACCCTTAAATTCTATGACACGAAATCCAACAAATGCAATGATGACTGGAGATGGTAGGTTGCGAAGAGCGAGTTCATCAAAGTCTTGTGCACTATCACCCTAAAGAGTTATTAGAAGCTCCTTACCACTTGGAAAGAAAATACAAAACAAATTTGATCAATAAGTTTGACAAAAGTAAAGCAATTGCATTTAATTTTTGAACTTAATGTATGTTCTCAAACATGAATTCTCTCTTCTTTTCGAGCATCTGTCCACGAACCATAACTTGTTCGAGTGGCTGCAATGCTTTAAGTCTTCTAAGGACATCTTAAAAAATAGGAATGAATATTTTTAAGTGATCTTGTCAAATTGAATTGAATAATACAAATGTTTTATAATAGGTTAAATGAATGCTGCAATTTTTATGTTAGATTTGAGATCAATTACTGCATCATGGGCAACAACTGTGTTTATTGCTCTGTTTTCATAAGTATAGAATCCTTTGATCTCATAGTGATTTCCTTCAATAATTGTTGTTGCAAATGTTGGGAGATCCCTTGCATTAGCTAAACCTTGAATAACTCCACCTTATATAAAAATAAGTTTAATGTTAAATGAAAAAATAATAATTGTCAGGTCAAAGAAAATATTTAGAAATGAGTGAAGATGTATTATCCAAACATTTCAATAAATAGAAAATAAGATTCATTAGTGGTTATATTTTCATGATAAATTTTACCTAGTTATCAACAAAAACACAATAAAAGCTGCTATGTTGGCCATTAAATTTAGCAATCCAAACATGACATGCTCTAGCTTGTAATGAAGGGTAGAAGTTGTATTATTTAATCTCTTTTATGGGTAGAGTCATTGTCCTACAAGTGATTAATAAAAAAAAAGATATCAGGAGAAATGAGAAAAACAAGAAAGTTAATATTAACGAAAAGAATATATAAACTGTAAATTGTGAAGCATGTGCTGCAAATATATTATTTAAAATGAATAAGGGGAAATAACAAAAGGAAACATGCTCAAATAAAAAAGGACAAATTAAATAATTTTAACTTTTTTAAAAAAATAACCTTAGAGAAGCAAAAAAACAAGGAACAAAAGCTTGACAAATAAATAACATATGGTTCCAAGAGATTATGACATTGATAAAAAGAAAAGAACATCCTTATACACAATGTTTTTCACATAGATTGAAAGATTTCCTTCAGCATCGTATGTGATAATTTTAAGTCCTTGTTTTGAGGTAACACATAAAAGAGCAACGTATAATTGTCCATAAGTGAAAACTTGTTCCTTGAGAAAAACTCCAACCTTCAGCGATTGTCCTTGACTTTTATTTACTGTCATAGCATAACATAATCTTATAGGAAATTGTCTTCGTTTAATTGTGAATGGACATTTTGTATCATTTATTGGAAAAACAATCCTGGGAATAAAAACATGATTACTAATAAAAGAACCTATTATTATTTGAGCTTATATGACCCTCTCGGCAAGTTGTGTAACAATAAGTCTTGTTTCATTACATTTCATTACATAAACCAGTTGACAAATTAAGATTAAGTAAAACCATTATTGGTATGCCAATTCTCAAGGAAATTGTGTGGGATGGCACTCCATTGAACTCAAGTTGATTGATAAATTCAACAGGATACAAAATATCTACATTGTCACCATCACTTGATGCTTTGAAATAGTATCAGTACTTAGGTAAATCCACTTCATTCCCAGTAACATGTTAAAGATACAATCGTTGATTTTAGAAACTACTGTAATATTTCTTGGAATTACAATTGTTCTCTCTCTAAAATAGCATGGATCAATATTGATGTCACAAATAGAGGGATACACAGCTAAGACAATTGCTAATATTGGGTCACATCCAGTTTCAAGGAGAAGATCTTATGGTATTTTAATCATGGATACATCATAATCATCAAGGAACAAAACATCCTGCTGAGTTCGATCACCAATTACAAGAATCCAGTTGGAAAAAATAGCAAGTTCTTTCTTTTGATCATCTGAAAGTCCATTGGAGGATAGCCTTATGTTTTTTTGTAAGATTGAGAACTTTAAATTTAGATCACAAAACAAAGATGCAAAGAGATGCATAAACAATGTCTTTCTTTGTTCCTCCAGGAATAACAGGCAAGATTTGTTTGAAATCTCCTCCTAACAAAATTGATTTCCCACCAAATAGTTTATCATTAGGCAATTCGTTATCATTTATTAGGATATCATGAAGTGAGCAGTCTAATGCCTCAAAACAACATCGATTATTCATTAGAGCTTTATCCCACACAATGAGAGACGTCATTTCTACAAGTCGTGCAAGGTTTGTTTTTTTGTTTTTTTTAATCTCGCACAATGAAGTATCAGAAACAGTAAGGGGGATTTTAAATCTTGAATGAGTTGTGTGACCACCAGATAGTAAAAGTGATGCAATACCTGATGATGCGACAGTAAGGAAAATCAAACCATCTAATCTCAACCAATTAATTATTGTATGCCACAAAAATGTTTTTCCCGTCCCTCCATGAATATGAACAAAAATTAGTTCTTGTCAAACATTAGTTGACATTGATTGAGTTGTGGAAAAACTGACGAATGCTGACATATAAGATCTGCAAGATCATAGTTAAGTTCTTCTCTCAAAAGTTTATTCTTTATTTCTGACAATAAACGCCATCATGCATTGAAAGCTTTTGTTTCTCAAGAGATGAGGTAGCAACATTGAATAGAAGCTCAAACTCATATAAAACATAGTTTTTAAGCTCATCATCGAATAATTTAAGATTAGGCATGGCAAAGTTGGACTTGAAACGGGTGATAATATTATCATACATTGAGCGCCAGAATTTATTTAACAAAACTTATGGATCAGCAACATCACAGAAAAAAATAACACTAATAAAAAGATTCCTAATCTGAGGAGATGTTGCATTAGTCATGGCCTTACAAAGAACCTCTTCCCATTCTTTATCATCTTCTAAAAGCCCTAAGTTCTTGTAAGTAAGTTGAAATGTTGGATGCATAACACTCGAAACATTTTTTAGATAATCAAAGCTCAACGCTCCTCTTACGTGGGAGTAGTCTCACAAAATAAAGCTCTCCTGAAGCAGAGTGAACATATGTTAATCAACCAAGACTAAAACCTTTTAATCTTGGAATCCGCTCCTTTTGACCAGGATCCCAAATATATTTATGTGGAAATTCTGAGTAGTAAAGTTTACATGCTTCATGATCAACTTTATTACTTGTGAACCATTCAGTGAGCATTGTTTTCTCAATACCTAGTTTTTTAAGTGTTGATGGAAGACTTTCATTTGCTAAATAAACAACATTTTGATGTAATGGCAAATGGATATGAAGTCATTCAATAGGAGGTGATCTTGAATATATTGGAAATTATAGAAGACGTCAGACTACTTCATATGGGCATATAAAACAATAATTCATATATGCATGGATCTCATCAGTACGGTCTTTTTCAACAACAACTCTACATCTGTCGGAGCCTTTGCTTACATACTTAAAAAGATACTTGATTAGCATTGATTAACAACAAATCTCAATATTTATGTGGGCATTGTATCGCAATAAGAGTTTGTTATTATATGGAACAACATATCTGTGATTGAGCTGAATGCTATTTTTTATAACAAAATTGTCTTTAAGATCACGACAGCTGTAATAAATAAAGTCATTATCATCAAAAACAGTTTATGACTTGAGTTTTTTCGAGAATCTTTTTGAGCAAACTCCCTCATTCATACATTGAGATTTTGGATTTGTAAGACCACATGGACCGTATCATGAATCTCGAAACAATTTCATAGCATATTAGATATATAAATTTGTCAGGAATTTCAACTGAAACAATGGAATCAACATCTTCAGCTGTACGACATTTAAAATTTGAGTGCAACTAAATTAACATATGAGTGTATGGCAAACCCCTATTTTGAAATTCAATTACACAAACATCTATAAAATGAAAAAAAAAACTAAGAGAAACAATCATAATAGCAACAAAAGGTTGCAATCTTTAGAAGAAATGAAAAAAAAGATAAGGTACTTTCAAAAGTCCGACCAAAAGGTTTGCCTGATTTTATGAAGGCTAACATATCAATAACCTTTGATATAAAAACATGTGTAATGATATCAAGTTTGTCTTTGTGTTTGTAAATTCAATCTTTTCTAAGCTCCTTTTGTATCTCAAGCCAATTCACATTACATGTAAATGTAATAAATAGGTCGGGATTTCCATAGGCCCTTCATAGAACCATTGCATCTTGGTAATTATTGATCATATAACATGGGCTACTAGTTAAAGAAGATGGAACAATGATTTTCCCAGTTGAGGAGCCTTCAATATCTCCCTTAAGCACAACTTCATGGATACCTTTATAAACTTCTGCACACAAATCTTTTTTATTAGCTCTAACATAATCAAGATGATCTTCCTTAACATTAACAAATGCATCGACCAAGAATTGCTGGTACAAACAACCTCCTATGATGATGGTATTATCGCACCTAGGCTTTTCATTTATAAGGTAAGCATAATAAGCTCACATTAAAACTCTTGACCTTTTCCTTGTTTTTCCATGTCTATAGTCAGCAAACATAATATTACAGGAGTAGCCATCTTCACCGTAAAGAAACAAGGGGGATACTACAATGCCATAAATTTTGGATGCAATATGAGATCCTCTTTAAAGAGCCTGAAAAACATTCAATAATAATATCTCGTTCAGAGAAAAAATCTCAAATATCCCCATCAACTAATCCACCAATGTCATTGGATGTAGGATCATCATATTGGCGTGAATCATGGTCTCGTTTTCCAAGTAAACGAAGTATAAAATTAATAGATTGAATATTCTGAGTTTTATCTCTAGCTTTGCGAAACAACTTGGCAATCTCGTTTGTTTCGTCAAGCATCTTTAAAAGATCCACAACAATATTCTCATCCAAAGATGATGATCTGGAGTTTCCTGCAAATGGTAAAAGTCGATTTGCAACTTCGTGAGAAATGTCAAACACATAAAGTTATGCAAACTTTGGTGATTCTCTATCTACAGGTAAGAGGGAGCCCATTAAATAATGACAATGACCGTTTATCTTGAATATATATATGGGGCAGGTTGATCATTAATAGAAGTATCAATTTTTATGCCCATTGATGTGAAAGCAAACATAGAGTTATAAGCTCGTATATTGTCTAGAAATGTTTTAGAGGCAGAGCCATTACTGGGGTTATAAAGAAAATCAAGAATTGGAGGAGTTGGTTGCATAGCAGGAAGAGAAACTCGACCATTAAGGCAACAAAGCGAGAAATATGGATTTTTTTGGATGAACGTGCAAGATCTTGAAGCCAAAAGGCACATAACAATGACAATATGTAAAAGTCTTATCACCAAAGTCAATATACTCACATGTTTCCCGTAAAAATTACAAAGAAAAAGAAAAATAATGAAAAAATGAACATGTATGATGTAAGGTATAATAAAAATGATTAAGAGTTCATGAAAATTTAAGGTAAACTCACTTTTCCTTTTTTTTTCTAGTATTCATATTGGCCAACTAATGGATTTAGATAAGCAATTGGTCCATACGTTGTGTTAATATCAAAGGTAGTATTGTCATTGAAATTTTCATTAGTGGACAATCCATGAGCAAAATGTGCCGACTCGTAGATGCCATTGAGGTAGAGGTAATATCATTCGAGATTGAACAATTTCCTTGTAATGAAGTATAATATGATACACCAACATCAATTGTATATAAAAGCGAGTGATCACTAATTTGATGATCAAAGATGTATGATGTTGCCTGTGTAAATGAAAAATTATCGTGACCTAAATTTCCTTCACTATAAATTTAGGTTATTAAGTTGTATGGTGAAGAAGCACTAGGTTCAACATCATGGAATGGTTGTAATCTTTGTTGATCGCTAGTCATAAAGTTGTTGTTTCTAAAAGTTAAAAGAAAAATTTTAATGGTAAAAATAGTCTAAGCAAAACTAAATTTGCAAGGTCAATGACTTTAAATTTTCAATCAAGGCAATTTTAATAACATGGTTAGAATTGAGAACATAAATGGAAAAGGAAAAAAATTATGCAAAAGAATAAGAAACTGAATATAAAACTTAATTATGAAATAAAGGAAACATGAACACACGAAAAAATTTGAATTGATTTGGAAAAAAATTAAGCACAGAATGGAAAAGAATGACACAACAGGAAAGAAAGCATGCAAAAAGCAGGCCAACTTTGAAAATAAAGGTGCAACTATAGCTTAAGTGAGACAGGAAAAAGGTGGTGTTTCAGTTCCCTGCAATGTGGAGATAGTTCAACAACAATTGGAACAATAGGCCTGTAAAAAATAAGGAAAGTTAGAAAGTCAGCAAGAAAATTTAAACTTGAGAGGTGGATAATAGCAACAATAAAACACATGCGATTATGAAAATCACAAGCAAACAATTATAAAAAATATGTTCATTCTGCCGCAAAACTGAGAGTTGTTGCAATGGAAAGAAGCAAATGCAACAATAAAGAAAGTGGTATTTGTTGTAACAAACAAAGGTGGTAACAAATGAACATTTTTTTTCTCCCACTAAACTCTTGTTATAAACCAATTCAACCACTAATTATATTATATGCAATCCAATTGAAAGTGATAATTCAGTACCAATTACATGCAACTCAAATTAAAATCATGGCAATTAATAGTATAATTTCAAGAAAGAGAATTTTATTTATGCAAGTGTTGTTGAAAACAAAAGTAGTCGGCCATCATATGTAATATAATTGAATCGAAAGGCTTTGACATGAGCAATGCACATTCATGTAGAGAAAATAGAACAAAAAAATGGTTAATCATGATGCTGTAATGAAATTTAAAGTGATAATTCAACTGCCAATCATATGCAATTTAATTCAAAATCTAACTAAAAGTAAAATCGCAACAGTAATGGTTTCTAATTTTCCAATCAAGGCAATTTTAATAACATAGCAAAAACTGAAAATTTCAATGGAAAAGAAAAAAAAACCTACTCCATGAAAGAATAAGAATAATAAATTCAATACAAAACCTAATTATCAAGTAGATGAACATGTATGCACAAAGAAATCCGAACTGATTCATTAAAAATTAGGCATAAAATGAAAAAGAAAAATATAACAACAAAGTTGTAGGCATAAAGCATACTACATTTAAAAGTAAAGGTACACTTATAGCTTCAGTAAGACAGGGAGAAGGTGGTGCTTGAGCTCTCTGCAATTTGAAGATAGTTTAACAACAAATGGAATAATAGGGCTACAAAAATGGTAAGAAATAAAAAGTGAGCAAGCAAAGTTAAGCTTGAGGTGTGGACAACAACAACAGTCATAAAAACATGTGATTACAAAAATCACAAGCAAATAATTATAAAACATGAGCTCATTCTGCCGCAACAATCAGTTACTATAATGGAAAGAAGCAAACACAACAATAAAGAAAGTGCCTGGAATTTGTTGCCGGTGATACCAAACCAATATTTTTTTTCATTCAAATTTATGTAGGAAACCAATTCAGCCACTAATTATATGCAATGCAATTGAAAGTGATAATTTAGCAACCAATTATATGCAACACGTCACAATTCACAAATTATTCTTTACCTAAAGAAACAAAAACCGTACCAACTAAAGGCTTACTGAAATGCAAAAAACTAATCCATTACATGCATCCTAAAATAAAATACAAATGCACAACATTACTTATCTACATAGCAGATGCTAAAGTCAAGCTCAAACTAAAAACACATGTTAAAAGCTAACTAACAGCAAGGACACTTAGCTAAAGAGGTGAGAAAGGAAGAGGTATAAAAATAAGGAAAACGGTGTGCAAAAAAAGATGAGTTCTAGCTAACCAGAAGATGGAAGAAGAAACCCTGCACAACAATCCTCAACCGATAACCAACAAATGTTGATAGATTACTGCAACCCAAAAAAATAAAAACCAAGTTAGCATGATAACAGATGAATAAGTAAAGGGTAAAAGTTGCAGAAAAATAGAAGATAGTGTTGTGCTGAAAAATAGAAAAAAATACATAAGAAAAAACAAGTAAGATCAAAGGTTCAAAATCCAGACATATAAACTAGTTCCAAAGCAGCCCTAGAATAACAAAAACCACAGCAGAAAGGGTTCCTATGTTTTCTAAAACGAAGGAAAAGCAAAAAAAAAAAGTGTGTAAACTCCCTTGCAGACCAATAACCTTTAATTGCAATGATCCTCAGAGAAACACATTAGTCATCAATGTCAGAACCAAACATCAATCAATTTAGAAAAAGACACAAAAAAGTTTATATAATTTTCCGCAAACCAATGACCTCTCAATTGCAAGGGCTCTCATTTAAACTCAAATGACAAAGTTATGTCAACAGACACCAAAATAAAAATGCATGGGAACATTACACACCAATGAAAAAGGACAAAATTATGTCAGCAGAAGCCAAAATACGAATGCATGGGAAAATCACACACCAAAGACAATGAAACCATAGAGCAAGCAAAACGCAATCATAGTTAATTCGTAACAGAACAACAACAGGAAAATTAAAATAAAATGAATTGGAAAGCTAACCAGAACATCATTCACTAACTGAACGGTAACCCATAATAGAAACACTCAGCATATGACAGTTAGTGTGCATTTAATGCACTATGTTGGCATGTCCACCAACCCATACACCAAAGAGCCACACCTCTAGAAAAGAAAGTCTATAGGCAGCAGGTAACCCTTAAAGGAAAAAAGAGGCAAGCCATGAATAA
>Ga0325411_1001022_pt1 | contig 30477 bp, 25 predicted proteins | sample PopdelMetagenome_13_FD_206181 | JGI IMG/M metagenome (GOLD analysis project Ga0325411, IMG submission 206181) | Populus deltoides microbial communities from Bellville, Georgia, United States - Xylem-PdIQD-R4 | ecosystem: Host-associated > Plants > Phyllosphere > Stem > Wood/Secondary xylem...
AATACGAGGGCATTGTATTTGGTATTCAATCTGGTAAACAGAAGTTTCATGGTTTTGGTGTGACCATCAATTGGGTTAAGCAAAGTATTTTTTTTTTGGAGCTTCCTCATTGGAATAAGAATCTCCTTCTCCATAATCTGGATGTCATGTATATCTAAAAGAACATGTTTGAAAATATTTTTAACATGGTGATGGACGTGAAAGGAAAGACAAAGGACAACATGATTGCTAGAATAGATATATATTTGTTATGTCACTGTAAAAATATATAGTTGATTTATGATGGGTCACGGGTCGCAAAGCCTAAAGTTAGCTTTGCCTTAAACAAAAATGCACAGTTACTTGTCTACCAATGTCTTAAGAGTCTATGTTTTCCTGATGAATATGCTTCAAACATATGTAGATTGGTGAATATGAATGATGACAAATTATATGGAATGAAAAGTCATGACTACAACGTGTTTATACAAACATTCATTCCACTTGCATACCAGGATTTATTGCCAAAAGGGATATGATAGGCACGTTTAAAGATCAATCATTTTTTTAGAAATATATGCTCTAAAAAATTGCATACCCAACACATAGAGAAACTTGAAACAAATATCATCCAGAAAATATGAAAACTTGAGATGATATTCCCTTCATCATTCTTCGACTTAATGGAGCATTTATCCATAAATCTATTATTTGAGGTAAAAATTAGAGGCCTTATCCGGTATACATGGATGCATCCATTTGAGAGGTTAGGGATTACACAATTATCTTAATTAAATATCTATTATTTTTTAAAAAAATTTAAAACATTCATTTAATCTCATATAGATACTTGTTCAACCTAAAAAAAAAACTTAAAAACAAGGAACATGTTAAGGTTTCGATATATGAGGTTTATATTGTTAAATAGATCTCAACTTTTATCTCATACTATTTTAAGCCTCATTTGATAATAAGAATCAACAGCAACCCAAGTTATGATGATATGGGGAATTGCCTTCAAGTGTAAATTTGTCAATATTTTCCCATTCTGGATGACTTTTACCAAAAAATATTGTGAGAGGAGAGTACTTGACAAAAATTGAATTTAGAAATGTATATAATTTTGCGCTATTTTACTGCAATAAATTGAGACATTTTATGTAGTAAGTATAATATTAATATGTTGTAATTTTTAAATAATTTTTCTCCTATACTCTCATCAACTGATAGATTGAAAAATTTATTGTAGGCTACATTGTCAATTTCTACTGTCTTAAAATCCACATATGACTGAATCTCAAATTTTCTAATTAAAAGATGAAAAATTTTCCATGTCGGAGGGAGTGTTTCTATTAATACATAATTTCATTAAAAATTTCTCTTTTATTGTTAATGATTGTAATTATGTATTAGGTTTATCAATTTGGAGGGAATGCTAGTGATAGTTTGAATTTACTTTGTTTGGGTCTTGAAAGAAAGGTCAAGTGCTACAACGAGTATTTTATTAACGAATATGTCCTTCATACTGAAGAGTATGGTCAGGGTAAAAAGACCCATAATAGTGGAGTTTATGTTAAGGGATCAACTTTTAATGAGTTGAAAGCTAAATATTATGGAAAGTTAGAAGATGTTATTTAACTAAAATACCATAGTTAGCTTAATAAAGTCTTTTTATTCAAATATTATTGGTATGATACCATCGATAGAGGAATAAAAGTAGATCCCCACCATAGTTTGGTTGAAATTAATACAAAGTGATACGATCTGGGCAACGAAAAAGTAACCAGATTCAGATTTTGACGTAAAGTGCGCAACTGTCTAGTTTCACGGTAACAGTCATAATTCTCTATCCAACTGTTGGATCGTGCTGAGGTTTTACATGGCGTCTCCTGACATGTTTTCCTACCTTGGGTTAAAATATCAGGTCAATCGGAGTTCGGGAAGGCATCACAATACTGGTCAACATAGGTTGTATGAATTTTGTTATTTGCTTCCTTTTGACTTGTGGACTTCCTATTTGGCTAGGATTCTTTTTCTACAAGGATGTAGCAATTGGTTTTTGAAAATTTTCTAGTCTTGCAAGAATATTTAATGGGCAACAATATAGTTTCCATGTGTGGTATGGACTCCATATTAATGTGGAATCCTTATTGTGTATGGAAACAATTATTCGATCCTTATTATATTAGGAATCTATCATTAAATAAGTTTCCAAGTTAACTAAGAATACTTTACAAACAAGGAAACTAAAGAGGAGACAACTTCAAATTTGATTCTCCTAGCTTGTATGAGACTTTTAAAGGGCAACAAATCTGATCCTATCATATTTAGGATATTAAATTCAGATTTATTATTGTTATTATTATTTTCTTCTTAGTTTAGGGTTTATTTATATTATTTAAGTTTAATTGTAAGTGGACATTATATGAGTCCATATAAAGGGTCTATTAGAGTTTGTTTCAATCTAGAGTCAATATAAATAAAGTTATAACCAGACATGTAAGTTAGACAATTCAAATTAATAAAACTTCTTGTTTGCCACATTTTGTGTGTGTGTTGGTGAGATACTCTCCCTTCCTTGGTTCTCTAAAGAAATGAAAAATAACTTATCGAAGAACAACCGACTTTGTGGCGTCATCCGTATACTTCTCATTCACAAATCAATATTCGTTAGGTGGAGGTTTCCGTTTCTAATAGTGTTGGTGCCTAGATACAAGTTATTTTTGTGTCACACTTCTATCAAACCTGATTTACTTGGCTTTCCGAGAATTGATGTCTGTGTGTGGGTTGCTTGACCACGTGCTTAAGAGATTCACACCATTTTGGTATGAGAGCTTCGCTCCATTAATCAGATTATATCCTTTTATTTCTTATATTTTTGTATTTATCTTTCACGTCAATTTTTCTTTGAGTTGTTTTTGTCTAGGGTCTGATCTTGTTTCAAATCAATTTCGGTCAGATTGTCTTCTTCCTACGCTATTCTTCGTTAGTTGCGAACCTCTTAAACACGCGGTCAAGCAACTAACACGCAAAGACACCAAATTGTACTAGAAAAAAAATTTAAAAGAGAGAGAATCTCAATGTAAAACATCTACAGAGATTTTTAGAATTTTTATTTTGGTTGCAAAAATTTATTTTGTTAAATTTTCAATTCTTGATTTTGAAAAAGAAGAAAGAAAGTTGTCAGAAAATGATGAAATAGAAGAGTTCAATGAAAATGGTATCTCCCTCTAAACATACTAAGAAAAGTAGATCTGGATCCGTTTGTTGTTTTATTTGATTGATTTTATTTTTTAAAAGTGATTTTGAGATATCTTGTTACAAGGATTGTATTGTTTTTATAGGAAAATTATTGGTTTTTTTTAATTATTTTTATTTGTTTCTATTTAGTTTAAGAAAATATTTTCTTTAAGTTATTTTTATTTTATCCTACTTAGTTTAAGAAATCAGATATTATAGTCGATAATTTTATTTTTCCTATTTAGTCTAAAAATTCCTATAATAACTCTACAATTATTTACTAGGATTTCTCTTTCTTTTAAAAATAGATCTAGCACAGGATCTTGGCATTTCCAGTAAATATTTTTGCGACTCTATGTGAAATGCCGACGAATTATATCCGTCGGTATAGATGTTGGTGATATTGGCATTTCCAGTAAATATTTATGCAACTCTCTGTGAAATGCCAATAGACGTGTAATCTGTCAGTATAGACATCGATGATCGTGCATTGTGAATGAAAGATTATGTTTGTATTGCCTATTTACCTTCCTGCAAACACTTAAATTACAAACTGCCCATCACACAAAATAATAACAACAATTAACACTTATAAAATAAATATTTCGTGTTACAAAATATCATTCATAATATATATTACATTATAAAAAAATGCTTTACACTTTCCTTAATTCTGATAGTTAGTCAGAATTTTCTTCTTCTTCGTCGTTAATTCAATAGTCATGAGCTCCATCACAATCTTTAATATGGATATCATCATCATCATCTTCTTCGACATTTAAATTACAAACTACCCATCACACAAAATAATAACAACAATTAACACTTATAAAATAAATATTTCGTGTTACAAAATATCATTCATAATATATATTACATTATAAAAAAATGCTTTACACTTTCCTTAATTCTGATAGTTAGTCAGAATTTTCTTCTTCTTCGTCGTTAATTCAATAGTCATGAGCTCCATCACAATCTTTAATATGGATATCATCATCATCATCTTCTTCGACATTTAAATTACAAACTGCCCATCACACAAAATAATAACAACAATTAACACTTATAAAATAAATATTTCGTGTTACAAAATATCATTCATAATATATATTACATTATAAAAAAATGTTTTACACTTTCCTTAATTCTAATATTTAGTCAGAATTTTCTTCTTCGTCGTCGTTAATTCAATAGTCATTAGCTCCATCACAATCTTTAATATGGATATCATCATCATCTTCTTCTTCGACATTTACTTGTCTGCTAAAGCTCAAAACAACATTCAACTTCTCTGCGTCAACATCAACAAGACTATCATCAAAACACACGAAAATTTGAATTTTCTTTCAAGTTAATCGAAGGAGCAACTCGATATGGTTCAACCAACTCACTAACTTGAAAGACTTCATCTCGTACGCTTGTGTCTTTGTTCTCATCCTGAACAACCTCGACAAGACCCATGGGTTTCATTTTTAAAACGGATAACCAATCAACTCTTGATTGATCTTTTCTAAAGGAAGGGGTGTTCATGTAATAAACTTGTTGACATTGCTATGCGAAAACAAAAACATCATTTACGTTGCAGAGTCTAGCTTTTGAGTTGATTTTGACCAGACCATAGTAAGGATCTACTCTGATTCCTCTGTTAGTGGTGTCATACCAATAACATTTGAATAAAAATACTTTATTTTGCTTGCTATGATATTACAATTTGACGACCTCTTCTAATTTACTATAATAGTTAACTTCAAACTCACTACAAGTCGATCCTTTAACACAAACACCGTTGCTGTATGTCTTTCTTTCATGCCTGTTTTCTTCAGTATGGAACATATATCCATTGATAAAATACCCATTATAACACTTAACTTTTCTTTCAGGGTCTAGCTTAGTGAAGACAATGAAATAACAGCACTCCTTCCCATTTGATAAACCTTGTATATCATGTACAACAATGAATAGTAAACGAGAATTTTGTAATGACATACAATAAATTTGTTAGAGATAATGAGTTTGTGATAGTACTTACATGTGTTATGAACCACGTGGCAAATTGTTCATCTTGTAATTGAAAGATTTGGGATTCGGTCAGCTGTGAGTTATTGGATAGTAAATATTGTCGATGTTGCCTACAAGATTGTTCCAAATTATATGAGTTTATGATATTACAATATATAAATAGTACATTCTTAACAAAGTTTAATTAGTAGTACATATACTTACTAAATAAAAGGTCTTAACTCATCAGAGTTAAATAGAACATAATTGTGTGCTTATCTGAACTCTATTTCAGACAAATATCTTCCCCTTATGACATATTTAGGTGTGGGTCGTCTAGGATTGGAGAATATTGGCAGATTCCCACTAGAAGGCACTTCACCACTATCATCATGCCATGGAACGTGATTGATTCTCGTTCTCAAATGAGGTTTGAAATAGTACGAGATAAATGTTGTGATCTCCTCAACAATATAGGCCTCACATATCGAAGCCTCAACATAAGCCTTATTCTTAACCTTTTTCTTAAGATTGAACAAGTATCTGCATTGAATTAATCAAATATTGTCAATTAAGAAAAACAAAGAAAATACTTTTATATATGAATTGCATTGCAGCTATAATATCTAACCGTTCGAATGAATACATCCATCTATACTTGACTGGTCCTCCAACTTTTGCCTCGAACGGTAAATGTATGGGGAGATACTCCATTGAGTCAAAAACTGATGGAGGGAATATCATCTCAAGTTTGCATAGTGTCTCGATGATATTTGTTTCAAGCCTCTCAATGTGATCAATATTCAACTTGCTGGAGCATATATCTTTAAAGAAATGACCGATCTCTGTTAGTGCATCCCATATCCTTTTTGGCAACAAATCACAATAAGTTAATGGAATGAGTGTTTGCATAAACACGTGGCAATCATGACTCTTCATTCCATACAATCTGCATTCCTCCATATTAACCGACCTTAATATGTTCAAGGCATGTCCATTGAAAAAATATAGACTCTTAAGCCATTTGTATAATAGTAGTTGTGCATTTTTCTCTACCACAAAGCTTGCTCTTGGTTTTGCGACCCATGACCCATCACAAACTACATATTTTTACAGTTACAGAATAAAGTTATATCCAATTTAGCCTTGATGTTATTCTTTATCTTCCCCTTCACATCCATGACGGTGTTGAAAATTTTCTTAAACAGGTTCTTTTTTATGTGCATGACATCAAGGTTATGGCAGAGGAGATTGGTCTTCCAATAAGGAAGCTCTCAAAAGATACTTAGCTCTACCCAATTGTGGGTCAAACCAAAACCAAGAAACTTCTGCTTACCTGATTGGAGACCAAACACAATGTCACTGTACTTTGACACAACATCATGCAATTCTTCACCAAAAAGACACGGGGGTGCAACATCCTTTTCAACTCTGCCAACAAAAAAATCCTTTCTGTTCTTTTTGTACCTGTGATTCGGTGGCAAGAAACGACGGTGACAGTTAAAAAAAGAAGCTTTACCTCCATTTGTTAGTGTGAATGCCTTGTTGTTTTCCATGTAGTATGGACATACTAGTTTTCTATGCGTGCTCTAACCAGAAATCATTCCATAAGCTGAAAAATCATTGATAGTCCACATCAAAGCCGCCCTCATAACAAAATTTTGTTTCCTCGATATATCATAAGTCAAAGCTCCGGAGGACCACAACTGCGTTAACTCATCAATCAACGGTCGAAGACAAACATCTATATTCCGGTCAGGGCTACTCGGATCGAATATGACAGTAGATAAAAACATAAACTCCAACCTCATAAATATCTCCAGTGGCAAGTTATAAAACGTGAGTATGACCAGCCAACAAGAATAAGCAGCAGCAAATGACCCGAATGGGTTGAATCCGTCTGTACACAACCCAAGATGCACATTTCTTGATTCAGCTGAAAAGTGAGGATGCACACTATTAAAGTGTTTCCATGCTTTGCCATCAGAAGGATGCACCATCACTTCATCAACCGCATCATGTGATTGGTGTCATGTCGTGTGCTTAGTAGTCCTTGGTGACATGAATAACCTCTACATTATAGATGTGATTGGGAAGTATTTAAGTTTTTTATATGCCACAAGAGTCTGCCAGTTCTGTGTTTGTAACGGGAATGACCACATGGCATACACTCGGTCAGCTTAGCATTTTCAAGGTAGTATAACATGCAGAAGTTAGGGCACATATGAATTTTCTGATATCCTAAACCGAGGGGTTTCGTCATGGACTTTGTAGCATAGAAGTTCGCTTTCAACCTATTCCCTTCAGGTAAAATGCTTCTCGCCCATTCGATAATTTTATCATAACTGGCCTCACTTAACCCGTGATCTGACTTGATGGTGAACACATGTGCTACGACCGATAATTTACTATGGTTCGTGCAGACATCCAATAATGGTTCGTCAGAATATTTTAACAGATCTAAAAACCTTGCTGCATCTGCATTAGGTTCTTCTGCTATGATTGGACATTGACTTACATTACCTTGATTCATTCTCATTGCATCCATAACCATATTCCTGTAAGGATTACTATTGTCATTTGCAACTCCATGCACGTTGCTAGCACTAGAAGTTGACCCAACCACCCTTTCTCTCATGCTCTTATTACGAACAAATTCTCTGTGTGCATAACAACACAGGTAATCCTCCATGAACCCTTTGTGTAGAAGATGCATCATTACAACATCTGGATGTAGATACTTTTTATTTTGACACTTCCTGCATGGACACCTAATACTGCCTCAAGTAAAATTTATGGGAATAGATGTTGTGAAATTAATAAAACCCTGAATCTCGTTACAATAATCCATCATCCGTAATCCTTGGGATGAATCTCGATACATCCATGAATGATTATCCATGACTTCTATCGAACCTCTATAAAATTATTATGACAACATGTATTAATCAACTATGTTAGGTAAATAAATTTGCAAAAATATTGGTTTACATCAAGATTATCCAACAAACTAATTAAAACTTCTCAAAAATATTTATTATCAATTACCAACGTTCATACAAATTTATACATATCAATTTACAAAAATTACAACTCTGCAATAGCATTGATAAAAATTAAAACAGACCCGTTAAACAAGCTATTAATTAATTATTTCACCACAACATATGTAATTCGGTAATTCAACAAAGTTTCAACAATTTACAAACAAATACAATTTTACAAAATCTAAAACAAACCATAATAAGTACAAAATTATACATTCATACTACAAGTTTGTTTAAGAAATAACAATAAAACATGTACATACACTAACAAAACGCATATACTAAAAAAACAATAAAATTGACATTTAAATGTTAAAATTAAAAAAAATAGATTTACTTATAAAAAATGATAAAATCCACAATAAATTAGAACACAGATGTTGTGAGCATGTGACCACAGAACTTAAAGAAATATGACTTGTGTTGAGAAGAAGGGGATTTTTTTTTGGCGTAGTTGTTTGCAGTTTGGGAGGGGAGAGTTGGGATGGGAAAGAAGAAAGAGATATAGAGGAGGAGACAGTCGGCAGAGTTGTGATATATTAAATTTTGTCGATGGAATCACTGACAGACTCATTCTATTGATGATTCTGTCAACAATTCTGACGATGAATTGGTCACGTCACTGTATAGAGATTCCGGTTTGAATCCCTCATTGATTTCATCGATAAAATCGCCCGCAAAAACTTCCACGTCATCAAACCTTTTTTTTTTCAAATTCTTTCTATTCTGTCTGTAATTCTATCGGTATATATCGACTACAGTATTCCGTCGGTATATACCGATTGAATTACAGATGGAATAGTATCAGTCGATAATTATCACCGCAATGTACCGATAGAATTATTCCATCTGTAATTCCATTGGTTTTAGGTGAATTTTTGGTAGTGTAAACAAGATGGTGTTGTTGATATCCTATGAGGCTTACTGGAGTGAGTTTGTTTGCACAAAGTGATGAGTAATAAAACTTTGAGGATAAATGATTTACCTTTGGCAACAAAAAAAATAAGATTGGTTATATTCTAAAATTTTCAACAAATAATTACTTTAAACTAGTTTTGTTTAAATATATATTATTATACAAATTTAGTATACATGCTAGGATTGTATTTCAATATCTTATGCAAGTCTATATATTTATTTAGTATGCATCCTATCTTTTTTTTATTGCAAGGTTACCATGTTCTTGTTGGGTCTCAAAATCCATACTCTCAATGAAAATGATAAATTTAAGATAATATTTAGGAATCCTTAAAATTTTGTTAGATAAATTTAGAGTTATATTGTTTACATATCAATTATTTGATTAAGTGCTCACAAGCAGGGACGAAACTAATAGAAGATTGGTGGAGGCTAGTCCCTGCAAAAGTCTTAAGATTTTATATCCAGACCCATCTCTTTTTTTTTTAAGGAAAATGTTGTCGTTTTCCATTAGAGATATAAATCCCTAGTTAAAAAGACAATAGCCATATTAGCAACCTAAAATCCTTCCTTCCTCTATTGTTTTCCCTAGCCCTCACCCACTAAAATCCTTCAATTGAGACGATCTAGAATTCTCCCTTCCTCTCCCGCTTTCCCCTAGCCCTAACCCACCCAAGTTCTTCAATTAAAGTTGTTTTTTTGTTAAACTGCACAGAAATAATTTGTGCAAAAGAAAAATGTGAAGCTTAAGAGAAGAAAAATATGTTTTGCTTAAAAAGGAATTCCCTTTTCATTTAATATATCTTCCGTATATTACTTTCTTTACAGGATGGTGTGAATACACACACACACATATACAAACTTTGATCCGCTACAATTAACTGCTACTATTATAACTAACTGCAACTGTTATAACTAACTTTAATTGCTATAACTAACTGTAATTGCTATAACTAACTTTACCTACTAACCAAAGTGTAGTAAAGAGGAGGACAACTTAGAGAACCATTTTCTGGAAGCTTGTTTTAGACCATATAAGCTTTTTTATAGTTTACAAACTCAAGAATCATTTGGAGTGGAAAAACCTGGTGGCAATTACATGTATACCTCCTCATTTAAGTCTCTATGCAAGAAGGCATTATCAATGTCAAGTTGATGTAAATGCCATTGTTTAGCAGCAACAATAGTGAGAGGAACTCTAACTATTGTCATTTTTGCAACAGGAGAATAGGTATCAAAAAAATCAATTCCTCTTGTTGAGTATAACCCTTAGCTACTAATTTGGCTCTGTACCTCTCAACACTGCCATCAACCTGAAATTTCACTTTGTATACCCACTCACAACCAACAGCAGATTTGTTTTGAGGTAAAATTACCAGATACTTAGTTTGGTTTTTCTCAAGAGCTTTAATTTCATTAGTCATGGCATTTTCCCAATGAGGAATTGAGCTGACTTGTTTGTAAGACTTTGGTTTAAAAATAGATGAAATAACAGAAGTGAAAGCTTTATGTTTAAAAGACAATCTGGAATCAGTCAAGAAGGAGAATATAGAGTAGGGCTTACCAGAGAAAGAGCAGCTAGAAGATGCTGGATTTGCTGAAGGAATCTGAGTCATAGTACCACAATAATATTGCTTTAAGTAATTAGGTAAATGCTTAGTTCTTTTAGACCTTCTGAGATTAGGAGCATCATCATTCTCAAAAGAAGAAAGTTCAGGAACAGAATTTAGTAAAGTTAAATTTACAGGAGGAACAGAGTTTTGAGAAACAGATTTTGCTGGGATATAAGAGATGGAATCATAGGTTTGAGGAAAATCTGGAAACACAAAAGGTGTATGAACTGTGTCTGGAATAGATGGGAAAGTAGATTAATAGAAAACTACATTTTGAGAGACAAAGGTTTTGAGAGTTGATAAGTCAAGGATTTTGTACCCTTTGATGTGTGGAGGAAAAATAAGAAAAATGCATTTCATGGCTCGTGGTTGAAATTTGCCTCGGTTGCTTGTGATTGTGCTAGCAAAGCATAAACAACCAAAAACTTTGAAATAGTCGTAGGTTAGTGGTTTCTGAAACAAAAGGTGATATGGTGTTTGATTATTAAGGATGGACGAAGGAGTGTGATTTATCAGATGAATGGCTGTGAGAATGCAATCTGTCCAGTAGGGTAATGGAAGTTTGGACTGAAACATGAGAGATCTTGCTACATTTAATAGGTGTTGATGTTTTCTCTCAACCCTTCCATTTTATTGAGGTGTTTCAACACAAGATAATTGATGAATGATGTCATGCTCTTGATAAAAAAAAAACAAGCATTTTAAAGTCTTGTCCATTATCTGATCTAAGATTTTGAATATTAGTGTTGAAATGAGTATGAAAATGAGCTAGAAAGTTGGTAAGACTAGCTCTAGTTTCTGATTTGAATTTCATTAAAAATAACCAAGTGAATCTAGTGTAATCATCAACAATGGTAAGGAAGAACCTATAACCAGAGTAAGAAGGAACAAAAAAAGGTCCCCAAATATCAATGTGAACCAATTGAAAGGCTTGATTGGATTTATTAGTAGACAGAGGAAAAGGAAGCCTTTTTTACTTAGCTAAAGGACAAATCTCACAGATAGAATTGCTAGTAGCCGTTACAAAAGAATTATAACTACTTAGGAGATTAATTTTTTTATGTTGGAATATGGCCTAAACAAAAATGCCAAAGATCATAGGCAACGATACATGATTTGACTAATGAACTAGAAGGCAAGCCAATAGAGCTGGGAAGGATTTCAGTATTAGATTGAGCAAAAGGTCTGTGAAGATGGTATAGGCTAGATTGAACTTCAGCAAGCCCAATCATCCTCCATTTGCTTAGATCCTGTAAGATACATTTTGTTTGAAGAAAAACTAATCTAACAGAATTATGAGCAGTTAATCTTGAGACAAAAACAAGATTGCCATTAAAGGATGGAACATAAAGAGCATTGTGTAAAACGATATCAGGAGAAAATTTAACAGTTCCAGTAAAAAAAATTGGAACCGTTTGACCATTTGGTAAATGAACCTTGGAAGGACTTCTAGGAAAAATAATTGAATAAAAAAGAAGAGGGCTACAGATCATATGATCTGTTGCTCCTGTATTAAGAATCCAAGTGAGCTAATTATGTGATGAAGAAATGGTATGACAAGAAAAGGACATACCTGATGCAGATGCAACATTAGCAGTAGAGTTTAAGTTTGAGTTGAAAATGCTATTCACAAGAGTGAGCAGATTTTGGATTTGCTCTTGAGAGAAAACAATGTTAGGAGTGCCAGACTTTTGCTCCAAAACAACAGTATTATTTGCAGTTGACAACCTTTGAAAATTCTTGCCAATAGTTGGTGTATAAACAAATCTTTTTCCTCTTAGCCCCTTTCATCCAGGAGGGTATCCAATTAGCTGAAAGCATTTATCAACAAGATGTCCTGAATAACCATAATAAGAGTAGATTGCACCAAACTTTCCTTTCTGTTTAGTTAAACAATTGGCGTATGTTGAACCTAGTCTAAAAGATTGATTCACATATTATTTAGCAACCATTGCTTGTGAATCAATAGAAATGCCAACTGCATTTGTCAAAGACCTCTGATTCTTTTCTTGTAAAAGTAAAGAAAAAAACTTTACCCACAGATGGTAAAGGAGATTGAAATAATAGTTGACTCTTGGCTGCAGAATAGGAATCATAAAAACCCATAAAAAATTTCATAACATAATCTGATTATTATCGATTTGTCAAATGTTTCAGAATATTACATAAGCAAAGATCAAGATTTCCACATTTGCAACTAGGAATTAGATGATAACTGATGTATTCATCCCACAAAGCCTTGAATTCATTGAAATACTCGGTGACAGATTTGGAGTTTTGAGAAATGAAACTTAAAGATCTTTCCAAAGAGAAAACCCTTGGTCCATCACTTCTAAGATATCTAATTCTCAGTTTTTCCCAAATATCAAAAGCTATTGTAAAGTAAAGAAGACTACTATGAATATCCTTGGCAATAGAATTCATTAGCCAAGACAGAACAAGATTATTAGATTTTAGCTAGGACACACGAAATGATTGATCAGTGGTGATAGGCTGAGCTAAAGAACCATCAACACATGCAATTTTATTTTTCACTGTTAAAGCAGTTGACATGGATCGACTCCATGCAATGTAATTCTCACCAGTGAAGATCTCAAAGACTAGAAGAGCACCAGGATTATCAAAAGGATGCAAGTAGTCGCAGCTAGATGAATCATCAGAAAGATTCTGAACAGACGCATTGGATGAACCATTATGTGCCATAGAAGCACTATCCTTAAGATGATAAGATATTATGAAGTTTTGGAAAGATCAAGAAAATGGTGAAAAGAAATGTGTAGACAGATATCTAATTATCAGAAATGTACTCTGATATCATGTAAAACTACATAAAAATAATTTGTGCAGAAGAGAAATGTGAAGCTTAAGAGAAGAAAAATATGTTCTACTTGAAAAGGAATTCCCCTTTCTTTTGATATATCTTTCGTATATTACTTTCTTTACAGGATGGCGTGAATATATATATATATATATAGACTTTGATCCGCTCCAACTAACTGTAACTTCTATAACAAACTTCAACTGCTATAACTGACTTTACCTGCTAACCATGATCAATGACTTTAACTCCATTGTATCAATAGCATTTTGTATATTCCAACACTTTTTTCTAAGCCACAACAAAGAAATTCAATTCATGTTTGGTTTATTTTCAATTTATGGCAAGTTAACTTCTTTTTTTTACTTCTCTCTATAGGTTTCAACAAAAAAATTTACAAGTAGATTGTAGAAGGTGCTACTTGGATAGTTGGATTAGCCAATACTGGTAATATGCTTAGGTTCTTCTGGTAGATGAATTCATTACACGAGTTTACTGTTAATTTTTCTGTCGTTTTCATTTTGTATAGCTTATAAAGTGCGTTTCTCAATATTTTTTTTATTAGGGTTTGTTTAAGAATGTCATAATGAAGATCAAAGAGGAAAAACATTTGAATTCATATACTGTTTTGATTGATTTCAGTCCCCGAACTTACATGTCTTTTGCACTTTGGTCCTTGATTTTGAAATTCTTCGATTTGGCTCTTATTTGACCCCTAAACTTTTATTTTTTTTTGTAATTTCACCCCTTATTTCATCCAATTAATCTTGTAAAAATTAAATCTGGTCCTCTAAAATTTTAATCTTATCAATTAAACTCAAATTAATCTTCCAAACTTAATTTTCACAAATTAAGTCATTAATAAAATTAATTTGACCCATTAAAAGTCTAATTAAATCCTTGAACTTAATTAATTATTTTAATTTCAGCCTAAATTAATTTATAAACTTAATTAAACCTTTAATTATACCTATAATTAAATCAAATCAACCTACTAAAAATCTAACTAAGTCCTTAGAATTATTTTTATGCAAATTCATTCAATTTTTTAAGTTAACCTTTAATTTGCACTACTTTTCACGTTTAGATGCTTGAATGGTGCAATCGAGTTTCTGAACAAAGTTAAAGATCCAATTTGGTCCCTCCATCTCTCATTTATGCATGTATATCATTCTTTGACTTGTTCTTGCCAACCAAGTCACTTGTCTTTTTGTATTTCTTTTATTTTTTAACATTTCTTTTTCATTTTTTCTTATTTTTATTTAAAAGAAAAGGATAGTTATGACACATAATTCTAATTGAAAACCATTGTAGGTAAGTGACCCAACTTATATACAAGTCATTACTTATTCTTCTCTAATTATATAAAAATTTTAGCGTCTCATAGGCAGAGTATAATACAAACTCCTTACAAATCAAATAATTCTCCCATTTCTTAAGAGTTTAAACAACAACATAAAACTCTTTTTTTGTGTGTGGACCACTTTAACCCATAATCACTTAGCTTCTCATTAAGAAATACCACGGGTCTCTTCTCTTGGGATAGAAATCCACCAATCTCGATACCATAAGTATCACATTTTACCTCAAACCAGAGCATTGCTTAATTTTTCTTTTATCAAAATCAAGTTGTTTTTCATCTCTTCTCTCCAATCAAATTTTCCTTTCTTCATGTATCTAGTAATGAGAGCCACAATATTACTAAATTTTCAAATGAATTGGTGATAGAAAGTAGCTAATCCATGGAAACTACGAACCTCATTAACAAATAACATAAATGTTATTTGCTTCAAGAATGTTTGTTTTTTTCTTGTTCATCCACTAATGTGATGTAGTCAGGCCTATGATAACAAGTGATTCTGAGTCGTCAAATGTGAGCCTACCATAACTAGATGAGGATCTACTCTAGACAGATTACGTGGATGGCTTAGCAAAAGTATTTATGGACTAATGGGACAAGTTAAGGCTCAAGAGAAGGTTTGGTTGTGCTAGGCCAAAATAATGGTTCAAAAGAGTTATAACTTTTAATCCAATTGTTGAATCACACTTAAATGTTTAAAAGATTTTTTCGAGGTTGTTTTCTGTTTAGTAGCCACTGTGTCGCTATGCGAACCATGAATCTTTAGATATAAAAAAATCATTGAGGCCAATGGTTATGCAATTTTGTGTTTTTCCTTCTTATTTTAATATTTCTTGCTTATTTTGGATTTTATGCTTCTTTCTTTGTAATTTTAGAAGTTAGTTTTTGTTTTCTAGTTAAGGTAAGGTTTTTGGTCTATTAAGACTTTGTGAACCTCCTAGTGATGTGGACTTCATTATCATTATTTTTAGAGAGAGTAAATTTGTGAATTTGGAGCTCACACTTGCAGGTCATTTCAACCATTTAAAATATTATGTGTTCTTTATTTAATTATTGTCTTTAACTTCTGCCTATATTATAATGCCTTTATAATCATTGCATGAATATGCCTATTTTCTCGTATCTCTGTTTGCATCTCAAGTTCTGAACTAATTATTGTAATAAAAGCCTTTCCCTATACTTTATAAACTTTAGGGTTGGATTCTCTCTTTAAAGGTATAAGAGTATAATTCATATCATTCTTTATAATCTTGTACAAATTATCTCTAACCAAGTGTTTAACATCTACATCATATTACCAAGGCCTACTGGGATTAAACTTAAGCAACCATATCTACCACATCAAAATACATCTCACCCTTATACTTCCTAACCATATAGTTATGGTTTTAGCAACATCTTCCTAACCGCATAATATATCTCTCATTATCATCATCATATTTATATAATTTTTCTTTATCACCCCATTCAGATTCACTCAGCTTGCCCTCATCATCAGAGGGTTCTAGCTCATACTGTTATTCAATCAGATTAACCAATTTCTATCTTCTATAATAATTGGAATGGTGTCCTAGTTCTTTATATATAAAGAATTTATCTATCATTAGCATCTCACAAGGGTTATTCAGTTTGTTTATTTCAACTTGTTTTTTCAAAATCTTATGAGGTCTAATAGTAGCGGGCCTTATTAGAGTTGGCCTTGATGGTTGTACTGCCTTCCCCTTATTAGTAAGATCGAATCTACTTGTCTTATTATACTGCCTTCTAGAAAGATCATACCTGTCAAATCTAATACTGTTACCAACCCTCTCTTTCATTAGCATCTCAACCTTTAACTCTATATTTCTCGCCTTAGAGAGCATAAACAACAATTGTACTTATGTTGCATTGCTGGTTTTAACCCTCTCATAAACCTTACAACCTCCTGATTCTGTATCTTTTAGAGCTTGCTATGTTTTGTTAGCTTTTGAAATTCAACAGTGTACTCACTAACAAATTTATTACCTTATGAATAATCCTAGTGTCACTGAAACAAATAATGCTTATAGTCATGAGGAAGGAATCTCTCATGCAACAATTGCCTCATATATATCTATGATGTAATGGGTTGTCTCTCTTCTCTTAACCGTGTATCTATCCAATGTTTCCACTAGGAAGAAGCTCCACCTATCAAGTTATATGCAACCAGTTTCACCTTTTTCTATCTTAAGAAACTTGAGTACTCCTTAAGCCTATCATATTCATCGATCCAATCAAGGAATTCTTCTATGTCTAGAACTTCATTGAATGGCGAGATTTCCATCTTAATGCAAAATCATGTGTTTATTGCAATGGTTTATCTTAGAATGTTAAGGCTCTATCACCCCTATCAAATTCGTCTCCACTAAAAACTTCCATATGGACAAATGGATGTCTAAGTGAATCTTCAGGAATAAGTCTGGGATTTAGCTAGCTCAAGGTAAGTTTCCAAGCAATGTTCTCTTCTCTTCACGATTCATGTTTGCATTACCCATTAACCGAGCTTGATCTGCTATGGTTTACTCTAAACAATTAAACCTTTATTCCAAATAATCTAGTTTTTGCTTATAAGCCTGCACAATGCCAGGAAAGCCTTGATTCCTCCATCGCAGAGTGAGTTCCTATCATCTTTAACCATAAAAAAAGCCAACCTGGTCTGATACCAATTGACAAGGCATATAGCATATATTAAACTTAGCAATCTATTGTTCACAATAATAACTTAAAGTGCGCTCTAGCAATTAAAATAAGCAATCATAGGAAAACAAACATATTCATCATATAAACTGAAAAGAAAAGGTAAAATAAATCTCACAGTTTTTGAAATCTGAAGGTTTCTATGTCCTTGCAACCAAGAAAAAGAGCTTAGTCTTACATATCTATTGAACAACTAATCAAAAAGAAAGAAGAATGCATGATTTCGGGTTATTAGAGGAAAGGGTTTGTTTTTCTTCTCTTTTGGCCGCCCCCTTCCTTCCTTTCTCTCTTTCTTTTTATATCTTAGGATCTATAACGTAGTCCTTTTCTAAGTAGACAATTTATATTTAAGTATTTCAATAACTATTTTCTTAAAAAAGAAGAAATAGTCTTGCATAAAATCTCAAACTTTGAGTTTTTACTTAGAGGAGCTAATTTTCCAAAATGAAAACTTGGATCTCGGTTTGGATGCTTTGAGAAGTACTTTAGACTTGTTTTTTTACAAAACCTGTCTGCTGGCAGAATTTATATATCATCTTTGTCACTTTGACTGTTTGATTTCAATAAATTCTAGAGTGCTATTGTTAAGTACCAGATGCCTGCTTATGCTTATGAGACATGAACACTTCAAATACTTGAAGAAAAACTGAAGAAATTTTGAAAAAGAATTGAGACCGACAATGGTCAATGGGTATACATGCTGGATAAATAATGTGTTCTTAATAGCATGGTTTTGTTTATCAGGCTTGGATACTGTTCAAGCAAGGCAGGCCTCTGGAACTGGCTGCGGGATCAGGAGTTGAAACACCCTATTTGTCTGAAGTTCTACGTTCAATTCATGTGGGGCTGTTGTGTGTGCAAGAAAATACAGAAGATCGACCAAACATATCTCATGTGGTTTTGATGTTGGGCAATGAAGATGAATTGCCTCAGCCTAAACAACCAGGATTTTTCGCTGAAAGGGATCTTGATGAAGCAAGCTATTCATCGAGCCAGAACAAACCACCTTAGGCAAACGAATGCTCAATTTCAATGTTAGAGGCAAGATAGATTGCTTTTATTTTCATTTCAAGTGATTAAAGGCGAATATTCGATAGATGTTCTAGTTGCAGAACAGCAATTACGAACAGAAGCTAGTCAAATAAATGCTTCTAAAGCTTAGTGTCTGTATGAAACGTGAAGAAATTGAAGACAAGTATCTTCATGTAATCCAAGAGTTGCAGCTACATTTATGAATCATGGAGAGGGGACTCCATATATTTCTCTTACTTGATGTTCATGTATCATCAAGACTTGCTAGAAAATATATTTTAAGATTTGAACATTTCATTAGAACATATGTTCATGTATTTCATTAGACTTGCTAGAAAATATGTTCATGTATTTCATCTTATAGATTTGAACATTTCATTAGAACATTTGTATGTACGTTTATTTTTGAAACATAAATTACCATCAAGTTTGTGATAATGTTTTAAGATTAATAAGTTCTCTTTTATAATTTACATCCAAGAAAGTTCATATTAATTTTACTATCATTGTAAGTTCATTTTACGATTATAAAGGTAGAAAATATAATTCTTCATGTTTGAAAAATATTGTTTTTTTTTTTAAAATTAATTAATTATTATTTGCATAAGGAGGTGCTCTGAATTATAGAAATTAACAATGATAAAATTATATGATAGAACTCGTTTTATATTTTTTTCTAAGATAAAGTAATAAATTTAAAAATGTATTGTTAGGATTTTATAGGAAAATACAATAAACATAAAATTAGTTGTCTCGGAAAATTCTCCCAAAACAAAATGATTGATTGCTCGATCAACCACTCCGAGAAAGAATTAATATCTCGAGTCAGAGTGATCTTGACAAGTAAAAGTTCATTAATATGATCATGAGTTGAGCAAGAAATTTATTAATAAGACTATGAGTTTGTCGCTCGAGGAATCGTTTTTGAGTTAGACTCTATTATTTATTAATAAAAACATTAGTATCTTGGAAATAGCAAGTCATGTTGAATGATTACTAAGTTGAGGTGACCAGCACCGAGAAAAAAAATGTGGTGTGGCTCCCATATGAACTAGATTGTGGATAAGTCTTTTCTTGTCAAAATTAGTACACTTTATTCATACAAAATACATCATAGAATATAACTACATAATTCTTTGCAAAAATGAGTTCCCATGTGATGAAATTCATAGTTACCTTATTGTTGAGACGTCCCTATTATAGTATAAATATTTACAAGAATTATAAACAATTACAAATAACAATTAAATAGTTTAACGAAAACATTAATATTATTCTCTATTAAGGCATAACAAGCATAGTTCTTGCATATACTTGATATATACAAAACATAGTACACATGTACACATCAATTATTGAAACTTACTAGTAACTCCCAGATCTGGCTATCCTCTTAGGATGTCATTAGCCGAAGCTAATCATTTACTCATCTCAGTCATCCACTTAGGATGTCGTTAGCCGAAACTAATCATTTAATCATCTCGGTCATCCTATTAGGACGCCTCTTAGGACATCATTAGCCGTAGCTAATTATTTAATCATCTCAGTCATCCATGTAGAACGCCATTAGCCGAAGCTATTCATTTAATCATCAACAAATACTCTCTTGATGGTTTGGTATTTATACTATCGCGATATTATGACATTTATAATAAAACATTTGATAAATTAACATTATGAAAGGGGAAGGTAAAAATCCACCTACCTGTTCCATCTGTGGGGTGTCCTTGTGCTGACGAAGGTCCAATCCTAGTCACACCACCTAAAACATTGATGGCCATAAATTAGTATATTCGTATTTAGTAATTGCACAACTCTTCACCATGCATGTCTCAAGCATACACAAGTTCATATTCAAGTGTTCTGTATATTACAATCACATAATACAATCATTTTAGTCATTGGACCCATTCAAATACATAAATCTGCTGTAAAAATTAGTTAGCAAAAGCTAGTTTGCTAGTAATGCAAATTCATTAGTGGACTGCTTTGCTAGAACACAGAATCGTCAACGAACTGATTCACTAACAATACAGAAATTTAACAGTGAAATCTGATTCGTTGCAGACACCACAACTCGGCAGCGAAGCAAAAACTTATTCGTCGTGGATAACACAATTCAGTAGTGAAAACCTGATTCGCTGTGGACAACACAATTCAGCAGTGAAACTGATTCGCTGCTAACACCATAATTCAACAGTGAAGACTGATTCGATGCAGACTACACAAATTGGAAAGAAACATCCACATACGTTTTGCTTCTAGTGAAAATGTGAATCACTGTGGACAACACAATTCAGCAGCGAAAACTGATTCGCTGCTGACACCACAATTCAGTAGTGAAGACTAATTCGTTATAGACAACACAATTCGACAGCAAAACTAATTCGTTACTGACATCACAATTCGATAACGAAAATTGATTCACTACAGACAACACAATTTGATAGCGAAAAACTGATGTGTTGTAGGCAACACAATTCAACAGCAAAACTGTTTCGCTGCAGACAACACAATTCGACAACGAACGCTAATTCTCTGCATACACTATAATTCAGCAGCGAACATTGATTCGTTGCAGGCAACACAATTCGACAGCAAATGCTAATTCGCTGCAGACACCATAATTCAGCAGTGAACACCTGATTCACTACAGACAACACAATTCTGCAGCGGATGCTAATTCGTTGCAGATAACACAATTCGACAACGAATGCTAATTCATTGCAGACAACACAATTCAGCACCAAACACCTCTTTTGCTGCAGATAACATAATTCAACAGCGAACACTGATTCGCTGCAGACAACACAAATTGGTAAGAAACATCCACATGCATTTCGGTTCTAGCACACAGTTTGTTATTAAAATCAAGCAGAATCATATGATTTCAAGCATGAACAATTACATGCAATTTAGTTCCAACACACAGTTTGTTATTAAAATCAAGCAGAATCATATAATTTCAAGCATGAACAACTACATGCAATTCAGTTCCAGCGCATAGTTTGTTATTAAAATGCAGGAAAATCACATAATTTCAAGCATGAATAAATATATGCAATTCAGTTCCAACACACAGTTTGTTAGTACAATCCAGCAGAACCATATAATTTCAAGCATGGACATCTACCTACATTTTATCACACAATGCATTCTGGCCAACCCTTCAGCTATGGCCAACCCACTTTCATGTTTTGTTCATTCCATTTATTCATTTTTCTTTGTTAAGTGTTCTGGAATTTGGTCCCATTTCATCTCTATTTTCATGTTCTCCTAGTTGATTTTGGTTTCCTTTACAGCTAACTAGAAGTCATAGGTCAATTTTCTTAAAGTCTTCTTCTTCATTTTCGGTTCTAGGGTCTAAAGAACAAGAGGAAAGAAATTATATGACCCATACCTTTTGAATCTAATTAGGTTAGAGGAAAGTTTGACAGTATTCCTTCTCTTCTTCTCCTAGTTCTCCCCTCTACTTCTTCCTCTCTTGGTTTCTAGCCCTTTTCTCTTTCCCTCTTGGTAGTTGTTTAATCTTCTTTGAAGTTCTCAACTCTTTCTCTCTCACATGTTCAAAGAGGCACTTAGTGCTGGCTTGGTTTAATTTTTGTTGGGAAGGAGGAAGAGAAGAGAAGCATGCAGTTGAACATGTAGCTGCTGCAAACATATTTTGAGAAGAGGAAGGGTCACCTTCTCTTTCCTCCTTATATTTGTTGTTACTCATTTTTGGGTTACCACAAAACAAAATGAGAAAATACAATATATATATATATATAGGAGTTAGAAAAGGATGCTGGAATACCGAGAAAGGCCAGAACTGGTTGAAGAGGTTCAAAAATACAAAAGGTGAAAATTTGGCAGTATATTTTTGACAGATAAGAGCCCTGTTCACAAAGAAAATTCAAGTTGGGGAAGAAAAGTCTAAAAATCAGATGTTTATGGACTCAAATAAATTTTATCCAAGGTTTAATTGAATTTATAGAGGGTTTGATTGCAAGAAAATTGATTTTGTAAGTCAATTTAGGCTGTTATCGGAAGAAATTAAAGTTATGGGGTCCAATTGTAATTTTAAAGAATTGATTTGGTCAAATCAGGGGCTTAATTGCATAATTATTGAAGTTTGATGGCCAATTAGGGACTTAATTGAGACCAAGGATCAAACCAGAAAAGGCGCTAATAGTAAGGGATCTAATTATAATTTTGTCGGGGGGTTTGATTATAAAATAGCAAAAAACTTCAAGGGCCAAATTAGAAGAACCCAAGAGGCGCCGTTTCCACCATTAATGGTCTTCAAACAGCTATGAATCGGTGACGATAATGGAAGGAGATGTTAGCAACGATTATGGAATTATTCTCGAATCAATGGAGCGGGTATCGCGGCTGACATCCCTCGTCACCATGATGAACGCCGGCTTACCAAAATTGCTGGCGTCCTCTGGCTATAAGAAGAAGAGCTGCAACAAAGGAAGAAAAAGAGAGAGGAGAGAGATGAGAGGCTACCGTGAAAAAAAAAAGGGAGGGAGACAGTTTATGAGAACGTAAGAAAAGTGAGAGAGTAGAGAAATAGTGAGCAAGCATAAGGGAAAGAAGAGGAACGAGAGAAAGAAGCAAACCGAACAGAAACAGAGGACACGGTGAAGCAGAGAATCCAGGACCACCATCGTCTTCGTCTTCTCAAAATCAGGTATGTTCGATGCCCTTCTCCGTTTTCCTACAAAATGAGATGATGCATGTTAGTATGTAAAATACAGAAAGAAAACATAAGGAAACCGACGCCAGAAATCGCCAGTTACATGCTCTGTTTTGTTTCTTTTTTTCATTCTCGCACTGCAACAAAGATGGTTAACAAAGCGAAGGTAATTTAATTACCTTTGCCCTGTTCATAAAAAGCTAAAAATATTATGGTGCTATTAGATAAAAATATGCCTTGCAGTCCAGATGGTTAGCTTACCGGATCTCATTAAAGAGACCCGGTTTCGAGTCCCAACAAGGGAATTCCTTTTTGAAAATGGTCACTGGCATGGGCAAGTGACCATGCTGGGCTGGCTGAATCCAGCCCAGCTACACAGGTTGCCTGGAGTCCAGCCCAGCCATATGGGCGTGGGTTGGGCCCAGCAAAAAAATAATAATAATAATAAATATGCAAAGAAATTATTTAAATATCTATGATTTTCCGCCAATTTTTACTGCATTTTAATCAATACCAGTTTGTATTTTTATGCTGTAAAGATACAAATCCGGTATTAAAATACCATGTTTTCGTCCAGACATTAAAAAAAATGTTTTGTTTTCTTCAAAGAAATTATTTAAATATCTGTGATTTTCCACCAATTTTTATTGCATTTTAATCAATACTGGTTTTGTATTTTTATACTGCAAAGATACAAATCCGGTATTAAAATACCACGTTTTTGTCTGGACATAAAAAAAATGTTTTGTTTTCATGCATACGGCCAAGTCTCTCAAAAATAAAAAAAAATCATATTGTATTTTCATACAACAAAGAAAATTTCAAAAAATATGTATTAGCATGCATTTTGGCTTTAATAACCAGTTTATTAAAGTCATGAGAACTAGGCCAATATTTCAAAAATTCTAGAAATTTTATTTTGTTTTCTTTTAATATCTGGGGTTATGATCTTATACGTAAGACGTGTTGCGGATATTAAATTTTCTTTGTTGGCATTAGACCGGTTAGGTTTTATCCGATAAGAAAAGGATCTATTTACCGAAGAGAACTTTTCTTAAGCCATAGACGGATCAACAAATAAAAAGCACGACATGACCTTAGATTTTATCAGACAATAAAACAATGCAGCTTACCTTAGGTAGGGCGTATTTGGGGTGCTAATACCTTCCCTTTACGCAATCAGTCCCCGTACCCGATCTCTGAGATCAGTTAAGGTTCCTAGTGACCAAAATACTAGGTGGCAACTCCCATTCCATTTTTCCACTAATAAAAGACAAGAATTCCTTGTCTCCACACATTTGCCACATAAGATTAGATTTTGAGGGTGGATGTTTTCGCCGCGATGCCGCACCCATGCGACAGAATGGCGACTCCACTAGGGACCTTGTGGACTAAGCTTTGTTTTTGTCTGATAATTGTGTTTTGTTTGGTTTGTGTGTTTTTTGTTAATAAGCTTATTTTATTTATTTATTTATTACACGTCTGAATTTCTATATATTTATGTTCATGCATTGTATAGAACTGTCTCATGCATCACATATTTTAATTTTTAGGAAGCACACACAATCTTATTAAGTTAGGAGGGGAATTAGCGATCTGCCCTATGACTATTAGTCGGGGTTCAGATGCGTGAAACACCCAACTCATATCTGAGTGCCTGCTTGGTAATGGTGGGCATACGTGCCTTAACTGTTCCTTGCAACGCCCCCATACTGTCTTTACGAAGACCGTCACTGGGCAGATGTGAGACCCTTTTTGAGACTTAGATAGTTAACCTACCCTTTTTGTTTCACGAGATATATACTTTCATTTGCATCAAATTAATCATGTTAAATTTATCACTCCAGGTTCTGAACTGAAATCATCTAAGTACCTATCTTTCCAAGAGTTTGGGCAAGAATCTGAGTTGAACCAAATAGCTGAAGGAAAATGTCCAAGAATCGATGCTAATAGGTTGCCATGCATTACCAAGATAAATCACATGGTAAATGACTTAGGGAAATTGTTGTCTATAATGGGATATGTGGACGAAACTCTCTTTGAACAGCGATATGGGAGAATAACGCAACTAATTAGGCTACCCATACAAGTGACAACAATCAAAGCACTCCTGAACTTTTGAGATCCTAGTTATCGATGCTTTACTTTCGGGAACATTGATATGACACCTACCATGGAGGAATATGAAAGGGTCCTAGATTTTCCAAATAACAGCAGAAAAATCTACCTCAAACGAAAATTTGAAGACACAGCTTCAGAGGTAGTCAATTTATTAGGCCTGGGAAAAATCAATCAATGCAGGGTAGCTGATGGGGGTTTTAAATGGAAGGTCATTGAAGCCAGAATGAAGAAGAATGCCGAGGAAGGCAAGTTGGGGGATGAACGATACAGGTTAGTGGCCTTCGCCATCTTTGGACTAGTATTATTTCCATCCGAAATTGGAGTCGTCAGTTTAGAAGCCACAAATGTCTTTGTAGAATATGAGCATGACTGAATTAATCCTTCTTCAGCAATTTTGGCCGAAACCATGTTGCCACTTAACCATTGTAGAATGCATGGAAAAGGAGCCATGAGATGTTGCAGCCCTACGTTGTATTTATGGATTGTTAATCATATTGAAACGCCAAGGGACATCTTCAATAATTTTTGGTGGTTTGACCTCCGACCATTAAAGGTTACCATAGAGGAAACTTGGAAGAATTGGGACAAGATGGTTTGGATAGACAAGTATGCTGCACTACCTCAAAGCAACTTCAAATGGAAAGCACCATGGATGAATGACCCTATCTGCACCATGAGTTGTGGAAGCAAGACATGGGTCCCCTTGATTGGTGTAACCAGATACATCAGTTATGCACCTGCACTTGTAGCAAGACAATTGGGTGGAATGCAATATGTACCAAGGACTCTGGGTTTAGCATATTTCACAGGTTTGTTCAAGCATCAACCATTCCTTGAAGAGATAGAGCTTATCTAACAAGACTGGAAAAAGCCCCTGTTAGTAAAGAAGGAAGAAGGAAGCAGATTTGAATCGTCATGCAGCTAGAGTTATACAAGTTGGAGAAATCAAGAGCTTTCTGAAGTTGTAACACCAAAATCAGCAACAGTGCAACAAAAAAGGAAAAGGATTGATGATGAGGAAGAGTTGAGAGAGCAGTTAGAAAAATATATAGTTGATCTCAGCAAAAGCAAAGGGCAACAACAGCTCCTGGAAAAACAATTGGATGAAGAAAATACGATGAGAAATTACTTGAACCAACAGTTGGAAAACAAAGATAAGCAGTTGAAAGAATGGCAGAAAAGGGCTGAGGTAGCTGAGGAAATAACCAAAGGGGTCCAAAATGAGTTAAGGAGTCGAATAAATAAATGTAATGAGTTGGCTAACAAGAATGGGCTTATTGAAAAAGAATTGGCCAAGATCAAGAGATCAGCAAAAGGCAAAATGAATGCTGATAAAGAGACGACAGATTCCTTGAAGAAAGAAAGAAACGGTCTTACAAAGAAGTTAGAAGTTGAGAAGGAAAAGAATCGGCTAGCTGAAATTGACATAGAAGAAGAAAGAAGGATCAGGGCTCAGTATATAGTACAGCTTGAGGAAGAAAGAAGTGCAAGGAAAGCCGCTGAGTCTGATATGAGAGATTACCAGAAGAGAGTCAAGTCTTTGAAAGGACGAAGAATAGCTTTGCAATCTGAGCTTAAAATACAGGAAGAGGAGTTGAGGGAGTTGAGGAGCCGTTACTTTGAGATGGAAGAAGGTTTTAATGAGATTAAACAAGAACGTCAGGAATGTCAGGATTATATTGACAGCTTTACAGTTCAGATCAACTCCAAAATAGCCGAGCTAGATATCGAGAGAGAAGAGCTACAAAGGGCAACAGATAAGGTGGCACGGTTGGAGGCAATGGTCCGAATATTGGAAAGAAGTAATGAAGCCTTAGGGAACAACAATGAAGTGATAATCACTGATAACACCTTGTTCCATGATAAGATAAGATGTATGACAAAACAGGTCGAGCAAGTAACCCGCTATGCGGAAAGGCTGCATCAACAAGCCACCCAAGTTGGAAATGATGTTACAAAGTACCGAGAGTACATGGGGGCTGTCATCTTTTTTATTGGGGACTTAGCTAAAGGAGGAAATGCCTTTTAGGGTAGTGATGTATAAGACCCTTTTTTATTTTTACTTTGTATAAGCTACCCTTATTTATAAGAAAGGCCATGATTTTTTTTTCTTTCTAATGGATTTTGGTAACCAACCATGATAAGAACTTGGCAAACATTCTTTTACAGCAATCAGTTCGACTAAAAAATCTTGCCTAAAGGATTACGAAGGTCATGAATCAGTTCTAAAAAAAAAATTGTCGCATATGCATTACATTTTCATCACGTATTTGTTTACAATTTATCATGTGCAAATCAGATTGTGAAACATAGGTCCCTCTTCCAAAGTCTATCACACCCGATTAAGATCAAGAATGGAGAACGAGGAGAGAGCTCACTTAGAGTCACATTATCAGAATGAGTTGGAATCCGTGAAGAATGAAGTTGCTCGCATGACCAATTTGCTCAAGCAACTTTTGAAAGCTAAAAAGGGGGAGGGAACATCTACCCAACCAATTATGGGAGCACCAGCAGCTCATATCCAAAGGACATCTCAAAACTTGGGGGCAGATTCAACGGCGGAACAACACTTTGTGCCTATCGCCCCTATCCCACCAAGTCAAGCTCCCATCACCGTGGATTTAACAGCAGATGGACCCCCTGGCAATAGATCCACTGATTTTATGAACTACGACAAGTTGTCAGTTTTGGAAGAAAGATTAAGAGCAGTTGAGGGTAATGATTGGGTTGATCCTATGTGAGCAGCAGAAGTGTGTTTAGTACCAAACATCGTAGTACGAAAGAACTTTAGGATACCTGAGTTCATCAAATACATTGGATTGGAATGTCCAAACACTCACCTCCGATATTACTGCAATAAAATGGCTAAGGTGATTTATGATGACAAACTGTTAATCTATTTTTTCCAAGATAGTCTGGCGGGATCTGCCCTAAGCTGGTACATGAGGTTGGACAATGCTAAAGTTAAGAAATGGAAAAACTTGGTGGAGGCTTTTCTTAAGTAGTACAAGTTCAATTTGGAAATTGCTTCGGATAGAACAAGCCTTATGTCAATGGAAAAAGGAAGCCATGAGTCAGTAAGGGCTTACGCGCAAAGATGGAGAGATGAGGCAACACATGTCCAACCACCTTTAATAGAAACGGAGATGGTAACCCTATTCGCCAATACCTTCAGGGCACCTTATTATGAGCATCTAATAGGCAGCTCATCTCAACATTTCTATGATGTTGTAGGTGCGGCAGAAAGAATAGAACAGGGGATTAAAGCTGGGTGTATAGCAGAACCATTGGAGAAGAAAGGGTTTACGGGAAGGAAAAGAGAAGGTGATATTAACAACTTGGAAGGCGGGTACAAAGGCAAGAAAGTAAATTACCAAAACCCTCAAATGCTCACCCCTCAATCCACCAACATAAACTTTGCCAAACCTTTTCAAACCAATCAAACAAATTACCAACCAAACAACCATGACAATTACCAAAGGCCAAATACAAGATATCCGTTAGAACAGTTGCCACCACTACCCATGTCCTTAAAAGACTTGTATGCTAAATTGTTGAGTCTTGGACAAATAACTCCAATCTTCTTTCCACCATTCCAACCCCCATTTCCCCCATGGTACAAACTAGAATTAACTTGTGAGTATCATGCTGGTAACCCGGGACATGGAATCGAAACTTATGCTTTCAAGAAGAAGTTGCTAGAGCTTATCAAGATGGGCTGGGTTTCATTCGAAGACAAGCCCAATGTTAATTCCAATCCTTTGCCTAAACATGCTGCAAGTGGAGTAAGCATGGTAGAAGTTGGGAATTGAAGTAAAGGGTTGAAAATATCCATGAAGAAGTTACATGGTATGTTGGTACAGTCAGGGTTTCTAAAGATGAATAATAAACATAATCTAGAAGGGAGTGATTATTGTGAGTTCCATGAAGAGGAGGGACATCATATCAATGATTGCATGGAGTTTCGCAAAAAAATTGAGAAAATGATGATTATGGGAGAACTGAGGATTGAAGCCATGGAGAACGGTGATGAAATAAGAATGATGGAGGACCAAGATAGGTTGTCAAAAGTATGTAAAGTCCAACCAACAGCTTATGGGCCGCCAAAGTTAATCCTAGTTAAACCTTCCTATACGAAGAGAAATCACAATGCAATGCCTGGGCAAAGAACTGGAAGTAAATAAACCAGTAACCGAAGAGGAGTCAAATGAATTTTTGAAGTTGATAAAGCATAGTGAATATTGCATAGTAGATCAATTAAAGAAAACTCCAGCTAGAATCTCCCTTATGTCTTTGATACTCAGCTCTGAGCCGTATCGAAACGCCTTGCAAAAGGTATTGAATGAGGCATATGTACCCCAAGATATTGAATAGAAAACCATGGAACATTTGGTGGGGAGGATCCATGCTACTAATTATCTGTACTTTACAGCTGACGAGTTAGATGCTGATGGAACTGGACATAACAAACCCTTGTACATCACCACTAGGTACAAGGATTGCCTCATAGGAAAGGTGCTCGTCGATAATGGTTTAGCTCTTAATGTGTTGCCAAAACATATGCTGAAAGAAATGTCGGTTGATGAATCTCATATGAAGCCTAGTACTATGATGGCAAGAGCATATGATGGCTCACCAAGACAGATAATTGGGACTTTAGAAGTGGAGTTATATGTGGGACCACAATTGTTCCTGGTGACATTTCAGGTTATGGATATCCACCCTACCTATAGTATGTTGTTGGGAAGACCTTGGATTCATGTAGCTGGGGCAGTAACTTCATCGTTACACCAATGTTTGAAGTACATCATGAACGGGATGTTGGTAACTGATTAGTACTTAAAAGTGCATTTTTATCAAGGTTTTATATCATCATTTTGCACTTGAAGTATCAATAACTCCTTAACTAAAGCATGTTTTATAATAACGTATCTAATATATTAAGATACCTT
>Ga0325411_1001024_pt1 | contig 30456 bp, 25 predicted proteins | sample PopdelMetagenome_13_FD_206181 | JGI IMG/M metagenome (GOLD analysis project Ga0325411, IMG submission 206181) | Populus deltoides microbial communities from Bellville, Georgia, United States - Xylem-PdIQD-R4 | ecosystem: Host-associated > Plants > Phyllosphere > Stem > Wood/Secondary xylem...
CTTGAGGAAATGCCTTTCTTCTAAACAGATCCCATGACTCATCTTCAGACAGACCTTCTAAAACATGTGGTTCTATTGTGCTTGTGAATTTGGCAATTACATGAGAACGTGTAGTTACCACTATCTTGCTTCCTACTGCATCACGTGGTAACGACTCCTTCAACCTATCCCATTTTTCACCATCATCCTTACCATCCTCACCATCCCACACATCATCAAATACAAGAAGATACTTCTTTTTTCCTATTTTCTCTTCAAACTCTTTTTTCAGACTCTCTAACTTATCATCAAAATCTCTAGTACCTACAGCCCCTTTGATAATCTTTCTAACATCTAAGCCGCCCGAGACACTTACCCAGAGTCTCACACCAAAGTGCGCCTTAACTTGCTCATCATTGAAAACATGTTGAGCTAGTGTGGTCTTCCCCAACCCTCCCATTCCAACTACGGAGATGACAGAAACATTATGTTCATAGTTGGAATTCATCAGAAAAATTTTAACTGCCTCTTTGTCACTCTCTCTCCCAACTGGTATTTCAGGTTCTGATGAGGTAGTTTGCTCCCTGACAGTAGTCAAAGAAGCTCTCTCCTCACCACGAACATCAAAGTTGAATTTTTTACTGTCAATTTCAATGTCATGTAGTCTCTCTCTAAGTGCTTTAACTCTATGACCCATCCGTAAACCATACACAAATTGGTTTGATCTTGAGAAAAAAAGGCGTACCTCCCTCGATACTCTTTTCCCAGACATCAACTGTTTCCGCAGAACTTGTGTTGAGAAATCGTCCAGCAAATCCTCTGCATCATATACAGCTTCCCGCAGCTTCTTGAGCCAGACTTCGATTTGATGGTTCTGTTTTTGTGCCTGCTCCTCAGCGTCTTGAATCACAGCCTTAATCCTGGTAACTGTGTCATTGAGCTTCCGCAATTCATCTTTGAGCCCCCACCATAGTGCAACCTCCTGAGCAGTTAGGGAACCTAATGTCTTTATTATTTCCTCCGCAATATTGAAGAGCACACCTTCAGCCATTTTTTCTTTACAGGTTCAAAAAGGAGTGGATAGAGGAGGGAAACACAAAAAAAGAAAGGGAAAAAAATTAGAAGAAAAGGTGTGACTGGGTGGTGGTTGAGGTGTTTCTTGGTTTGAGCGGTGATGATCTGTTTGAATGCTATAAGAATGTTTATGTTGCTGTGAAGAGCGTGCGGAAAACCACAGGTTTCCGGGCTTCATTTATAGAGATAATAAGATTCGAAAATCTCCGAAACACTCAAAGCTATTAGAGATTCTGCAAGTACTCTCATGATCTCGAAATCCTTTAACCAATCTGCACTCAACAAGCAGGTATTTCTTTTCTTTGCTTTTAAAAATCAATCTCTATTCCTTGCTTCATTTTAAATATCACACCATTAGAGACTTATATGACTTTTAGCCTTGCGAAAAAGGGAAAGACAAATCCAAGGGATGTTTCAAGTAGCAAAGCCAAATTATTTTTTGACATGAGATTTCAATTATGTTTTACCTTTCAAAATGAGATTTACGATGCGAATGTCTTTAGTAATGGGTATATATATGCCTTACGTAATGAAAAAAGGATTACTTCCCAAGGAGATGCTGATGCTTTCATTTACGTAAAGACAAGACTAAAGCTATAAGAAGGCCTGCATGCACTGATCTCTCGATCTCCAAATCCCTCAACTGGTAGTACTGCTTCTATTGCTTTGCTTTAATGAATCACTCGGGCCAGAAACCTTGTTCCTCACACTTCATTCAAAAAATGACATCAATCCAGGGTTATAGCTATATATACAGTACTGATGAAGGAAAGATGAGGGCCAAATTGACTTGTTAAATGGAGATTTTCAGTTATGTGGAAGCAATAATGGAAGATGCCTTCCCTTTTTCAAGGGCTTATGCGTACTTGGGATCCTACAGTATCGGTCACTGAAACCAATCAGAAGAAGCAAGTGCCTTTAATGGAGGGTATGCCCCTAGCTAGCAGTAGTGAATGTAAAGAGTTCTTCTTGATGCTTTATTCATAGGTAAAGGAAATTCCGAACTATCCCAAAACACTCAAAGCTATCAAAAACTCCAAATCAATCTCTTCATTGGCTACGAGTTCCTTTCTTTGCTTTAAAAAATCAATCATTACAAGAACCTTCATTTGTTCTTTTGGAGTTCAGGGCTACTCGTCATTTCATGGACTGCTCAGAAATCATAAATCTGTAGCTAGAAACAAGTTCAATAGCTACATATTAAAGGCATATGAGCTTTAAAGGGTTGGTTAATGAAGTTTAATCACTTTCTAGGTTCAAATATTGGAATCAAGATGTTCCATGTAGGGAAGCCACAATCTTTCAAAACGTATATACATTGCTATTATATCCAGCCATAATTAACTTGTTAACATAAGATTTCAATTATGTTTAGGATAATATTAAGATGTTTAGTACGCTAATGCCTTTAGTTAAAGGATAGGCCACCAAAGCTATAAATCATGGCTTCTCTTTTTCATGGGGGCTTCGCCATGCTTAGGGTGCTTCATTATCTGTTCACTGAAACAAATCAAAAGTAGCAAAATGCCTAGTAGTAGTGAATATGGACCCCCCTAACTATATGATCAAAAGAGATTTCTATGCGCTTTACTCAGGTAAAATAAATTCCAAACTGTCCCAAACACTCCAGGTATTCAAAAACTCCAAATCAATCCTTTGATTGGACTGCACTCAACTAGAACTTTCTTTGCTTTAAAAAATCGATCAGACCATAATCTTTGTTCTTTTAGAGTTCTAAGCAGCACGTCATTTAGGAATCTAAACAAAACATCAAAATGTTGTGAAATTCTATATATGATTTAGCGATAACACACATGTCCAGATCCCTGCACTTAAGATGTTAACATAGAAACAAATAAATATCTACAGGCTGTTCTGTTAATATTCAAAAGAAGGAACAAAATAACTCGCAACAGCATTGTAGACTGGGCAGCATTCTAAAATACTGTGAACTTCATCAGGTTGCTTTGTAGTGAAACTCGTCAATTGTAGAGTATATTAAACCTTCATCTTCAAGTGATCTAATAGATTCCCTGGCCAAGACAAAAGAAAAGGTCGATAAAAGGAATTACTTGATAATGTAGGGTGAGAAGGGGAGATAGAGAGAGAGGTTACTTGATCTTCTCCATGGGAAGTTTCAGCTGTTGGCAAAGTTCATCCATGTGCATCCCTTTTTCCTGTCCACTGCAACCAAGAACAGTTCTCAACATTCGTAAAGGAACTAAATGTAAGTTCAGTATTAGCATATTAAAATTTAATAGCAGTCAGAAGAATAGTGTTTGCAAAACATGGCTAACTATTCCAAGCAACGCTGCAAAACTTAATTGTCCATAGCAGTCAGGACAAACTGCATGTGTTTTTGAAAAAAAGAAACCAAAAGAAAAAAATTAATGGACTGCTCAAAAAACTAAAAACAAGTTCAGTAGCAACAGATTAAAACAGAAAAAGAGCATCTCTCCATGACATGGGGCAGAGTGATGTTTTAAACAAATAGAACTCCAATGAAACAAGGAACAATTCCAAATTAGCAGTCTACAGCTGGAGGACAAAAGAGAATGAGAACCATATAGAACTTGTTATATTAAACGCAATCAAAGGTACTACGGTTGCACTAAGAAAGGGAAAGGCAACCACAGACAACATGAGATTTCAAGGAGAAAGAAGCTGCATGGAGTAAAGAGTTTAAATGTTCAACTCACATGCTTGAAGACTGTTGCAGACGATCAAGGACCAATTGATCACAATCCTTTAGCCCATCAACATCAAATTGCTTGGACATCTGGGAAAAGGAAGCTAGAATGTTATGCCAAACACATTTGGAAACCAGGACATTGAAAAAAGTTTTTTTGAAGCAGTCCCATACCAGGTTTGATGTGAATGTCTGACCATTCCGCACAGGAGTGTTCATTGATGATTCTACCATATGAAGCTGAGTTGAAGCTCCACCCTGCAAATTCAGTTGAAAAAAATTCACACAGCCAACCAACAGAAAACACAATATGCTCTCAAATCATTTCAGAAATTGATAGTGCATAATTCATCTGCTCCAAGATCAATACCTGCAATTTGGAATTCTGCAAATGGGAATGTATGCAATCTATAAAATGAAAAGTAATCTCATCAAAGTTTGTCACGGGCCTGCAATAATAAAAAGATCAATAAGATGGCAGTGAATTTATAAATAATGAAGCTTGCACACTGATTCAAGAAACCAATCATGTCCACTATAAAACACATCCAAGCCACGCTCAACAAGAAGGGTTCTTAAGAAAAATATGTCTTAATAAGTGGTTAAATGTGGCTAAAAAGCTCTCCTCGTCAACTACAAGTTGCTTTGTCAACGCAAATTCCAAGTGCCATCATTAGTGGAAATTGAAAATTGAATGAAATGCACAGTTTCAGAGAGACAAGTACAATGATGACCAAAAGGTATGGTCAATACCTGACAGAGAAAGCAACCAACTGCTTGACATCTTGAAAAACTCTCAAGTGTCCAATAACTCGAACATACATTCCATCTCTATAGAAAAATGATTCGCATAGGAAAAAAAACAAATGTTAAAAGATCTCACATCAGAAAAAACATGACACCAGATTTTTCTCATGCTAGATGCTTGGTAAGAGACATGTATAAGAGACTGGAAACTTACTGTACTGCCTCCATTTCCAATTTGTCAAAATTCTCGGTCACCCTATTAGAAGTGTTGAGCATACGTCAAAACTACTCTTCACAACAAATGAAAAACTCCAATTTTGAATATAATCAACACTTTTGTTTGATTATTTGGTTTTTGGTACACAACAAGGCATGGAAATTTAAAAGATTAAAGGCAAGCAATTTCTTTACGTATGAACACAGAAATTTCACATGCAAACACATAATTACCATCTTCTACAACCAATACGGCCTGTTCCATCATCTATGACAAAACTAACATCAGTCGACTTTTCAGCTTTATTAAACACCATTCCAACAACCGTAACCTACACCAAAAAGGCGAAGAAATGGAAGAAAATGGTTAAAGAGAAACCAAATGGATAAAGAAATTTAAGGCTTAGACCCACAGAACCATATTTATATAACAAGAATTGAGAGTGATTACATTGGTAACATCCACACCGTTGATCACAAAACTTGACTTCTCATCACCAGATTGAGAAGCTTGGCTTATCTGCTTCACCGTAACTGGAACCACACCCAACGAATTGCGACTCTATTCCCAAACAAAGAAATTTTTACAAAAAAAAGGAATGAAATTGTCAGGACAAAATTTTGACAATTATACAATATTATGAAAAGAAAAAAAATCACAGTCTAACTTAGACATTTGGCAATAATTAATAGTTACTTACTTTCTCATCCCACCATTTTTGACACCAAACAAACAACCAACATAAAATCCATAACCCTGAGACTAGCAAAAAAAAAAACACAATTTTTTTCATTTCCAACACTCAAATTCAAATTATACTCAACAGAGTTTTTCAGTTACGTGCTTTAATTTTCCTACACTTTCTCAGCAACCAAACAGCAAGTAAAACTACAAAACCGCGAAGATCGACAAAAACACGGATCTTTTCACTCCACTTTCTCAATTGATTCACTTAATTTTCCCACACTTTCACGGGAAATATAATTATAAAAACCTAACACTGATAAATAAGTTGCTTTTTGTTTAATTTTCGTTGACGGAATGGAAAAATGTGAAACAATTATTAAAAGGAGCAAAATTAACAAAACACACACACACACACACACAGAGAGAGAGAGAGAAGGCTTGCTTTAGCGGGAGAAGGTGTGGAATCGGTGAGCTGAGTTGATTGAGAAGGCATGAATCCGCCGCCGGAGAAGGCGGAGGTGGCGTCGAATTGGCTGCTTGAAAACATTTTTTCGTTCTTTTGAAACCCTAGAAATGGAAAGTTTTTGGAAGAATGAGTCAATTTTTAGCGAATGAAAGACAGAGGGAGAGGAGGGTAACTTTTTAACTTATTAGATAACGGATTCCCGCCATTGTGGTTTTAGTTTTCCTTTTCCCGCGCGGGGGAAACGACACCAGCTGGTTTCGTTTGGGAGGTGGGAGTTCATAGTTATCGGTCCGAGGATTGGTTATCGAATCAACTATTTTTATTAAAATAGCTTTTTTATTTTTTTAAAGACAAATTTTTAATGTTGAGGATTTGACATTTATAATTCAGTTTTGCATTTAATTTCCTACTTTTGTTATGAAAAAATGATAGTAATTGAAAATATTTATTTTCTTTACCCGTGTTAGCCTCTTTTTTTTTTTAATGTTTAGACATTACTTGTTTTTATGTTTTAAAAATATTTAAAAAAATATTTTTTTTATTTGCTTTAAATTAATATTTTTTTAGTGTTTTTAGATTATTTTGATGTATTGATTTCAAAAGTAAATTTTAAAAAATAAAAAAATATTATTTTGATATATTTTTGAATGAAAAGCAACTACAATTACAATCCTATGAATAAACAACCTTTCCCACTTCCCCTTGTAAAGATGTACATATGGTCTTGTTTTTTAAAAATAAAACAAAAAAATTTTAATCACAAAAGAAAATCTATTCATATCCATTCCAATATATATACACACACTAATTAGCATGGTTAATTTATTATCTTTTAAATAAAAATGGAACGAGTTAATTAATTCTTAATGTCTTCAATTTTGGATTCAACCAAATAAGAATTTAGTAGCAGTTTTTTAAGTGAACAATATATGTTTGTCTTGATGGGTAATTTGATTACAATAGTTTGTATTAACTTTGATATAACCTATAAGAATGATAAACTGTATTGCTAGTATTATAAAGTGTTGAGATTAAATGAGAATATATGTTGATAGAAGATGAAATATAGGTTTTTTTTTTTTTTGGATTGGCATAGTTGCTTGAACTTTAGCATTATGTTTGCAACGGTAGAAAATGCAGGTGATGACATAAGAAAATCTAAGGTATTTAAAAACAAAATTTATATAGTTTGATAATAGGCTAATCATTTAGTTATAATAATCTCATTTATATTTTTTAGCCAAGATATTCGGTAGCTTAATGTGAAAAGCTTAGGTGGCTTGTAACTGGTAAATCATGTAGCTAGTAGTTGGTGCTTGGTAAGTTTGAGTGACACGTAACTTATACTTGTAAAAGATCTTATTTAATGGAAGTGAGAGCTCTTGGATGTTTAGGTCAATAACTTCATAAAGAGAGAAAATACAATGGGGTATTTATAGCCTATGTGTATTGTCTTTTTATGAAGATGAGAGGCTGAAGAGTCATTTTACCCTATAAATCAATGTAGTATTTTAAGTTGTATTTCACTTAAAATAATACATATTAAATTAATATAAAATATAAAGAAACCTGCATGGGGTTTTGAAAAGTTACCGAGAGACCTGCGTAGGGTCCTAAAAAAATTATCAAGAAAGTGTTGGGCTCAAGCGAGTTATCCGAGCCTGTTAGGGGTGAAAAATAGATATGGGTGCATGCTTCAGCCCATGGAGATAATAGGGAGCATGGTGCTGGGTGTACACCCTCAAGTGCTGGGAATACCCAACGCTTTGAGCGTTGGAACCAAACGTTGTTTGAACCATTATTGGTGCGCTTAGCCAGGGGGTTGAGCCCAGTGTTATGGGATTATCTTGGAGGTTAAGCCTGTGGGCAGGTGGATCCATGCACGTTGCTTGGCTTGTGTTTTTTTTTTTTATTTGAGCCTTGGGAATTTTTTTGACCCGTTAAATTTAGATTTATTAATAGCCCCTCAAGTCTTTATGATATTAATACGCAAAGACTCGTAAAAATAACAAGTACCATGAGTTTGTTGAAATCTCTTCGTATGAGAAGAGGGGTAGAAACTCTGAGGTAATTTACTGGAGAGCCTATGTGCAGGGGCGTGCATCGTGTTTGAAGAATTTTTATAGGAGCCATGGATGAACTTATACTTAGAAAATTTTTCTATGAGGTAAGAGAAATTCCATTAAAGAAGAACTCGTACTTAGAAAAAATTCTAAGTAGCTGAGGGAACCCAAGAAGGGTGATCTTATACTTGGAAAAAATTTTAAAAGGCTAGGATAACTCATGAAGGGTGAGCCTATATTTATAAAATATTATAAGAGGCTAAAAAACTAGAGAAGGAGAAAGTCATACTTAGAAAAACTTCTAAATGGCCAAGCGAGCATTAAGAGGGTGAGCTTATACTTTAAAAACAAATTTAATAGGTTAAAGGTAACCCCAAGAGAGTCATTCCTTGCGATAGCATGAGGCTTTGAAGCCCCGTACTTATATGAGATCGTATTAGAGAGGGAGAGAGGCTCGTGGCCTCCTAGTCGATGGTGTGGGGTTTGAAAGCCCCTACCAAAGAGAGGTTACACTATAGTGGGAGGCATGTGGTCTCCTTGAAAAAGGTGTGGTTAAAGAGTCCACCACTAGAGAAAGATCTCATTAAAGAGTGGAAGGCTTATAACTCTCTAGTAATGGCATGGGGCTTGAGAGCCCCCCACTAGAAAGGGTTGTATTAGAAGAGAGAGGTATGTAACCTTCCCAACGATGGCTTGGAGCATGACAACCCTCCACTTACATGCGAGTGGGAGATATGAGATCATCTATAGAGATAGTGTGAGGCCTATGAGCCTCATTAGTGAATCTTGGTAGTTTAAGACTGCACCAAAGAGGTGCGATTTTCGAGATCAATCCTTAGAGATTTCAGAAGGCCCGAGAGCCCCACTAGAGAATCATGGTAATACATGACTGCATTAGAGAGACAAGAGATTCGAGATCAATCCCTGAAGATTTTATGAGGCCCAAGAGCCCCATTGAAAATCCATGTCAATCGAAGACTACACTGGAGAGGCGAGAGATCTGAGATCAATCCTTGAAGATTTTGTAAGGCCCGAGAGCCTCACTGGAAATTTATAAATAGAATGTTAGAGGTAATATTTTTATTTAAAAAATAAACTCATTCCCACCAAGGATAATGCATTTTGAGGTGATATGGGTGCCAAACATGAAAGAGATTTTTTAGAAGGAACATGTCTTGAAGGTGATAGGTGTTTGTCTTAATTTCCTTGTTAACTTTGAATGGATAGTCCTATTTTGATTAAGGAGAGTAGTAGATCCTTTGGAAATACCAAACGCCCATGGGTTGGTCTCTTATGGTTTTTCCTCGAGCTTTCATTTCTACTAGGAGAATTATTTTTCTTGGAAGGTCATTCATGCTAATTGTCTTTATAGAAACAAAGAGGCCCATGCCATAACACACTGACCTCTTTCACCTGTATATGATTTTCCATAACTTGTTTCACCTTGAGTAAGCTTTTGTCTAGTAAGACATGAAGTTTTCTCTAGAGAGCAAGCTCCCTTACCCTTCTCGTAAAGGCCTTTAAAGTTACTAGCTTAAACAACTATTTTATCTTGAGCATCTCCTCATTAAATCTCTACAAATATAACTGTGTAGACTCGTTCTTTTGCTAGATAACATCAAGTAACTATGTGAAGCTTTTTTTAGTGGGTATGGTGGTGCTGAAGCATGCTATCAGCTTGACACAAAGGTCACTAAACCTTTTTTACGGAGCCTGGCTCCAAATTATTATGCCCGACTCTGTAAGATTGTGAGGAAGATTTTGCACATTGAGTCACTACTCTGGATGATCAACTCTAAGGGACCATGCATATTATGCACATGCTCTTTTAGGTTGGCAATACCATTATAATCATTTAGACTCATTTTTTTTAAATATAATTCCTAGATAGTCAAGTGTTAAATACTTATTTAGACAAGGAATAAGCTCTCACCTAACGGGGTTGTAAATATTCTCTTTTAAGTATTCTTAAATACAAACTTTCTCCTAGTTTTTTTTATCTATTGGACTCGTAAGACCTCAAATAGTTTGGCGTGTAACAACATAATTAACTAATGTCAATGTCATGATTGTTTAAAAGAACACGTCTAGAGTTCCTAATGGGCATGGGGTATCAGAATGGCATGGACTTCCGGAGGGACCTGACAAGCGTCCAGGAAATATCTCAACACCATTAAGCTACATCTCTGAAAAAAACAATAACAATAACAATAAGATAACTTCAGGCTTCAAGTTCAAGACTTCAAGGAGATGAGGTTCAAGGCCCAGTGGGTCATCAAATTACTTCAAACATTTTCCAAAGCCGAACTCTCTCCCGAAAGTGACACGTAGGAAAACAAAAGAAGTTTTCTATATTAATCAAACCCATCCACCTGTACAAGAAGCCTCCACCTGGACCACTCAACAAATAACATCCATCCAAATTTCCTTGTAATCGATTAGTGTTGGGTTTTCAGCTGGATAAGATATTGTATCAATGCGGTAAAACAATTGAACTCAAATTAATTAACCTAAGTCATTTTCAAGTCACCCTGGATGTACACATCCATGCCATAATTCATACCCTACACTATCACTGCCCCCTCTGAAAGTTATGGAAAACTTCAAATCAGTCCATATTACATTGCTTAATTTTCAATTTTATCCAAAAACATAAAAACATTTTATTAAGTAAAATCGTTTGCATTTCATAGATTTTTTCCATTGATAATTTCTACGGAATGTGCAATCTTTTCCATAAAAAAAACTCGATGGTAATAAAAGACTTGATTTATGAAAAAATGTTATTTTGGGATGAAATTAGGGATTGAAAAATATTAGGCACTAATTTCAGGTTTCTCAAACTCTCCCACCAGTAGATTTCTGAAAAGGAAAGGGCGAGCAAACAAACAAATCCACGTGGCAGAGCCCCGCCCCCAGCCGCATCTCTCACAAGCCTCCAACCACCTGCGTTTCCCTCTAAAAATTAGCCCTTTCACATCTCCCAATTTCATATCATAAGATATATCTTTATCATTTGGGTCCTTAATAGAATAACATTCCGACACATCTCAATTGGATCCTCGTATCCATGTCTGTTAAATTTGCATGTTCCATGCAGCCAAAAAAAAGTATGACTAAAATCAAATGTCAATATAGAAATTAATTAAATATACGCAATTAAAAAAAGAATGCTTTTAGTTTTTTTTTTATAAAATAAAAAGGCTATATATTTTATTTCTTGCATAATTAAAGTTGTAATTTGGAAACATTACAAGTATCCATATCAAAGGAAGGAGTAGCTCTTAATGACTCTCGTTATAGAGATTGAGTGATTAATTTCGTGATATCATAGAAACGGTCCCGAATCGATAAAAAGTTATTTTTTTGACATGAAACCATTACTTGAATAATATAATAAGGACTAACTTGAAGTTTCCCAAAATTTTATCCACCCATTTCCAGCTTATGTGGTTACCCCTTGCCAAACCATCTCCATAGCATGACTTTAGCTAGCTCTCTTCTCTTCACTAAAATAACCGTTTTTTCCCTCTCCTCTAACGCCACTCCCTCCCTCTCCTTCTCTGAAACTCAACAGCAAATATGGACTTGATTTACTATCCAAGTTACACAATAACCCCCTCTCTTTCCTCTCAAAATCTAAAACCTCGCTCTTGGATTATCCTCCAAAGAAGCAACTTCCGATCATCTCCAATTCGCGCTGCTGCTGCTTCTTCCTATGTCGAAACCACCAAAAACGGCGCCGCTTCAACAACAAGCAGGAGAAACGTAACAGTAAAAAAAACTGACAGGGACAGCAGCAGCGCCATGGATCAACTCGACATCGAACGCGGCGTTTGCGTGCCGTTTCGCAAGTACTCTCCCGAAACAGTACGATTTCTTCTTCTTCTTCTTCATCATCATCAAATAATAAATAATAATTTATTTTTTTCTTATTTTGATTTAATTTTGGTTAGGTGAGGAGTAAAGTGCTGGAATCGAGAGGGGCAATATCGTCGTTGATGTTGAGAGGAGTGGAGATAGTGTGGAATTTGGGATTGTATTGGTCTAATCTGGCGTATGATTTTTTGGTTGGAAGAGATGAGGAGGTGGTTCCGTATCGTGCTCGGCAGCTTAGGAATTTGTTGTGTGATTTAGGACCTTCTTTCATCAAAGCTGGACAGGTTTGTTATCTGAATTTGCTAATTTTGTTTATCAATTATGTCCTCTATGAAGAGTTTAGATGCGATTTTTGATGAATATAAGACTGAATTCGTGATTTTTCTAGAAATTGAAGTTAAAAATGTATTGGCGTAGCAAAAATTTGAGTAGTTTTTATAGACTTTGGTTTATGTTGAATCAAGGAATTGTATTGGTGGGGTCCATTTCCCCGACTAGTTTTGTAACAGGCCGACCAATTTAATTAGTCTAGTCTACTTGGATTGAGTCTGTGCAGTAATTTCTGCATTTGTAAGAATTTGGATTTTGGATTTTGAGGTGTTTGTTTATTCAATTCTAAATGCTTGTTTCTTGGCACATTTTCGTTATGATATCAGCGTTTGTGGATCCCATGTGTGGCCCACATGATCCGAAAATACTGAAATGTGATTGGAAGATGTGTGGTGCGGTGGGAGTAGTGAAGTTTAGCCAAGTACATGTGTGTCAGTCTTGGTTTTGGGGTTGACTGGATAGTTTTTGTGCTTTCCAGGTTCTTGCTAGTAGACCTGATATCATTAGAGAGGATTATATGAATGAACTCTGCATCCTCCAAGATGATGTTCCTCCTTTCCCCAATCAGGTAACTGCAGACTTTGCTTAGATTTTAGTTTGATGTGGCATGTCTGGATCATGTTTTTTGCTTAACCAGTGAATGTTTTGATAGGTTGCTTTCAATATTATAGAAGAGGAGTTGGGGCAACCGCTTGAAGCTGTATTCAGTAAAATTTCACCACAAACAATAGCAGCTGCGAGCTTGGGTCAAGTTTACCGAGCTACCTTACGAGCTACTGGGGAGGATGTTGCAATTAAGGTTGTGTGTGGTGACTGTGGTCCATGTACTGGCATATTTCTCTTGTGTATTTATTGCAAACAATGATGTAAAGTCATTATTTTTCAGGTGCAAAGACCTCAAATAGAGCCTATAATCTTTCGGGATCTTTTTCTCTTTAGAACTCTTGCTTCATTCCTAAATGGAATCAGTTTACAGAAATTGGGATGCAATGCTGAGCTGATAGTAGATGAATTTGGTGAGAAGCTTTTGGAGGAGCTTGATTACACCTTGGTATCTTTCAAAACTGTCTTCTGTTCTGCATAACAATCTTGTTGTATGCTCTTAAAGATAGACAAGAATGTATCTTGGTCCATGACATCTGCCAGCCTTTCAGCTGTGTGATATCTATGTTCATGCCAACCACATTGATGGATCTCCCCCCTCAAACAGTAATATTTATTACAGTTTACATTTTATATGTGTACTGATGTTTCTGTTTCCTGTCCTAATCAGGAAGCTCGGAATATTGAAGACTTCCTGGAAAACTTCAAAGATGATCCTACTGTTAAAATTCCTCGGGTTTACAGAAAACTTTCTGGTTCACGTGTTTTAGTTATGGAATGGATAGATGGCATTCGATGCACCAACCCACAGGTGGCTATCAAAATATGTGCCTGTTCTTTCTTCTGTTTTTTCATGATGAAGGAAATAATGTATTTTTCATATGCTCAGGCTATCAGGGATGCTGGTATTGATTTAAATGGATTTTTAACAGTTGGGGTGAGTGCTGCTTTGCAGCAATTATTAGAGTTTGGGTTATTTCATGGAGATCCGCATCCTGGAAATATCTTTGCCATGCGAGATGGACGCATTGCTTATGTGGACTTTGGGAATGTTGCTGTGCTTAGTCAGGTAGGATATTTGTCTCCTAGGTGTACAGTGAAACAACAGTATTCAAGTAAACAATGCCTCATTTATTTTTTGGTATGATATAAAAAAAACTGATATATTGTTCTGTTCTGTGAAGGTAATAGTACAATTATATTGAATTGGCTGGGAAGGGAATGCTTGGCAAAGCATTTATATACAGACTAGTCTAGTTTACCAAGTGCAAAATTGTAGTTAATTTGATCTGCACAGAGTGTATATGTTTTGTTACCCTGCCTGCTAATCCGTGTACAATATTTCAGCAAAATAAGCAGATATTGATTGATGCTGTTGTTCATGCTGTGAACGAGGACTATGTTGAGATGGCAAATGACTTTACCAGGCTTGGGTTCCTAGCTAGTGACACTGATGTTGCTCCTATCATTCCAGCTTTGGAAGCTATTTGGCAGAATTCTGCTGGGAAAGGACTTGCTGATTTTAATTTCAGAACTGTTACAGGTAAATTGTATGCCCACAATCTATATTAATCATGTGTCTTTGAATCACACTTAATCATAGATCACCAGAGAGTTTGCTATAGAACTTTTGCCAATAGTATGAACATTTAAGTGCATTGCTTAAACTAAAACCTTTTTGTTTGGTTTTCATTTGCATGGTTTACTTTGAAGTGCATCTGGATTAAGATAGTTCTGTAAACATTGCAGGGAAATTTAATCAATTGGTTTACAATTATCCCATTCGTATACCAGAGAGGTTTTCCCTTGTTATTCGTTCTTTATTGACTCAAGAGGGCATCTGTCTTACCTTGGAGCCAGATTTTAAATTTCTTGAGGTGAGCGAGGTTTTAAATTTCTTGATGCTTTATGTGTTATAACTTTCTAGGTATAAACTAATAAATGGTTTGATCCAAAACATTTGATTGCTCAAACAGAAAACAATACACAGGCTGATAACTTGAAGCAGTTAATCCATAACCACCAGCTTGTTTTGTCAGATTTGTACAGAAAAAAGAACCTGTTTGACCAAGTTTGTGTATAATGTAACTAGGTTGCCTATCCATATATTGCAAAACGCCTCCTTACAGATCCCAATCCAGCACTCCGTGAACGACTCATACAGGTTAGTTCCAATCCATCTTGTTTAGAAATCTTTTTCCACACAATGTGCATCAATTGCTTATATCATGCTGTTAAATTGCAGATGGTAGGTCAATTTTTTTTTTTTTTTACAATAACTGTAAGAATGTTTACCCACAAAAATAATTTTCCTTTTTGTGGAATATCCTGGTTGGATGTATAACCAATTGCCCATTATTGTTGCAATATGGAAGAGAGTATTCAACAAATCCAAGCATGAGTGCTTGCACAACAGAACATGTCGCTCTCTTATAGGGATGGGAATAATGTGGGTAGATTGTTAAATATGCCCATCACCTCATCCTAAATGAGGTGGTTAAATGGGGATGCTAAGATCTAAAAAGGGTGGTGGATCAGGTTTTGTTGCCTTTAAAAGCACCTACTGTCAGGTTTTTGTCAGGGAAGGGTTTAAGGGCCCCTAATTTTCCCCTGACCCTGATAAAAAGAAAAAATGCAGTTCTAAACCACAGAAACACTTGGCTTCAAGCTCATGGACAAATGGCCTTGATATCTGAAAGTCCTTTCTTAGAGAGTGAATCCTCTCATCTCTGAACAACCAGGTGGATTTAACAGAGAAGAGTTCACATGCATTTGTCAAAACTAGCGAGCCACTTATGGTTATCAATTCTTGATGTTGATTTTGCTGTCAGCAACTTCAGGTTCACCTTAGTTGAGAGCTTAGAGTCATTATTGGATGCGGGGCTGACAATTTATGTCATGGGGTTGATTCATTGTCAAGTCTGAGGTTCAATGTTGTGTTTCATTTGATTGTGTCTTTCTATATCTGGGTCAATGTCCTTATCTGATGTCAAGCTCTTGTCAGGGAAGGACTCAAGGGCCCCCAATTTCCCTGACCAAAATAGGTAAAATATATACATTAGTTCTCAATCCTAGAACACTTGGTGTCACCTCATTGGCCAAATGGCCTTAATCTCTTAATGTCCTTTCTCCAAGAGAGGATCCCTTATCGCTAAACAACCAGGTAACTTTAACACAGAAGCATACACATGTAGATGTCAAAACTAGGTCTAGCCAAATAAAATTCTGGATTCTCAATGCCAATTTTGCTGCCAGCAAGGACAGGGCCACCTTACTGGACAGCGTCGTCATTATGGGTTGTGGGGAAGATGTGGGTGAAACAATTTATGTCAGGGGTTTGATTCATTGTCAATTCCTAGGTTCACTAGTGTGTTGCAACTGATTGTGTACTTGTATTATTGAATTTTGGCCATGTCCAAGTTGCATCAACCATATGGTTTCTCACAATGTAATCCCTCAAGAAGGATCTGCTTCCCTGTGTCAGGTTCTGTTCAAAGGTGGTGTTTTCCAGTGGAAACGGCTTGAAAACCTTATTGTTCTTGCAAAGGAAAACGTAGCCAAGATGAGCAGCAACCCTGCCTTGCAAGTAAAAGACATGTCTGTATCTTTTCATGACAACCTTGATTATTTTGATAGAATCTGTTTATTGTTTCAATAACATGTCCGCATGTCTGCAATTTTGTTTTTGCAGCCAAAATTCAAGAAGCTTGCAAATTGAAAAGAAGCTAGACTTGACAAATACCATTAAAGATGGAGCACGTCTCTTCTTTACGGATGAAGGAATTCGGAGGCAGCTGCTTTTGGCTATGACAGAAGACTCAAAACTTCACATTGAAGAGGTAAGCAAATTCGAGCCACTGATTGCTATGCTTGCCATCATCCAAATATAGAAATGGCACCTTTTTCTTCTTCTTCTGGTATAGTCCATACCTTATCTGAATACTGAAATGAGTTCATCTTCTATAGCTCGTTGACGTATATAGACTGGTTGAAGACCAAATCGATATCCCCTCGGTGACTAGGGAAGTTGTGAGAGGTAAAGTTTCCTGGAATCTTAAATGTACCATTGCTTACTGAATTATATGAACAATGATCTTATGCTTCTGACTCGCAGACATTCCAACTGTTATCCGAGATCTCATACTTTCCTGGAGCGACTCAATCTTATCTGACCGATGATCAAAGCTTTGATGTAACATGGTTCATTCCTTACAATAGAATTATAATTTTATTTCGATCAAGACTACAATATACCGGGCCAGCAAGAAGGATTCTGCCGTTTTTCCTTTTTGTCAAGAGGCTCTTTTATCATGTTGTAAATGCAAAGTAACTTTGTTGACACTGGAAATATTTCTGTCTCTGTATAGAAAGAATTATCTTACTCGGTAGATAATTGGAGAGAGCTGTAGTGTCAGAGGGACTCAAACATTTTGTCAATTTTCTGAAGTAATGCATGCAGTTCGTTTTTGCCTCGTTTGATCTGCCAGGGAAGTAAATGAAGAACACAATGCTGTTTTCATATTGAATTTGTATTTTTTTAAAAGGCTTTTGAATGTTCCATCAAACAGATCAGTAACCAAAATCTATTAATGGTATTTTATTTCTTCAAGAAATACTCAAAAAAGAAAAGAGCTAAAAACACGAAATGGGCGTTCTCGTTCTCTTCCCCTTGTTGTGTGGCATTTTTAAGGGTTTAATCTACTATCCATGTTTTGGATCGGAGCTCTTAAACCTTCATCTTCAAAAAACACTCTTCAGAGTTCGAGTTCCTTTTATTATGAGGAGAATGGTGTTAGAATTAATGCAACATAGATTCTTTTAGAACTAAATATAACATTTATTTTTTTTATATTTTAGTTTTCTTATATAATAGATATTATTTAACATAGTTGTGATTATCAGCCTAAATATAGACCTGGAAAAGTGCTTGGGTTACTTGTAGCATGTTTGGGAACACCTTGTTCCCTTAAAAAAAAAAACAATTTAATTGATATCAAAATTAATTTTTAAAAAATAAAAAAAGTATTATTTTGATATATTTCTAAGTGAAAAACATTTTGAACCGCCACCGCTACCACAATTTCAAACAATCTCAAATAGGTCCTAATCAACTTGTAAGTTATAGAAACAATGTTTATTATTTTTTATTGTTAAACTATATTATTAAAAACATGATCAAATTAATTAAATTTTATCAAATTAATATTTTATTTTATTTTGCTCGAAACTTAGTTCACTCCAAATAATAAATTTTCTATATTATCTCGTTACACTATACCGGGTTTAATAACTTCACAAAAACCTTTGGTTATATGATATTTCATTGAAGATTTAACCATTATCACTCTCTCTATCTCCTGATTTTCTCTCTCTTGAATAATCTCTAATTTCAATTCTCAGGTACCTAATAAGAAGAAGAGACAACCATTATAACCGCAGAAGTATCTTTTGTCCTCTATGTATCGAAAAGCGAGGCAATTATCTTATTACTCTATCACGATAATTGTTCTGTCAATGAAGTTAATGATGCATGGTTTGCTGACGAGTCTGGATCAGTTCTTGAAAAAGTAGGGTTGGTACTAAGAGAAACAAGTGATAATCGATGACGATATTTGTTCTGATGAGAGTAAAATTATTGCTTGCGGGTTTTGTGCTGGATTTTACCTCGGCTTCTTGCGGACATATCCTTACTGTAACGCATGCTGGTTTAGCAAATCAATTAAAGTGATGGTTTTGGGTGTTGATGTTGAGGCGGTCTCCTGACCCATCTTGTAACGCCGCTGTTGGCGAAGACATTATCGAATCGTTGGTGTCTGTAGAGGGTTTGAAGAGGAATTCTGGCTACATTGTCAGGTCTTATATTAAAGAATAGGAAGACGAAGTGCTGTACTGGTCGAGACTGTAAGTATGCTATTGAGTTTTCCGGGGGAAATGGAAGCAGCTTTGATGTTAAGGTTCAGAAAAGGTGTTGTTTGATATTTTATTCTTACCTCTTTGGCTACTTGTATGGTCTTGTATTCTACTCAATGGAAAATAACTGGTAAAGAAAATCCTAATATAATCTAAGATAGTTGTAATAAATTATAACTCAGAATTCAAGTCAGAACTCCAAACTCCTCAACTCACAGACCTGTTTCTGCCAGGTTGAGTTGCTGACTTTATGGCCGAACTCCTCAACTCACAGATCTATTTCTGCCAGTTTGAGTTGCTGAATTTAAGGCTGTATCTGCCGCGTATAAGCCCTTTTTTTTTTCGGTATAGACTTTCCGTCTCCCTTTCCTTGTAGGATTGTTACTCTTTCTTCCAGTCCAGTTGCCGCAAGAAATCTCTCCTTGGTTGCCGACTTACAGGTGCTGCAAATCCTCCCCTGCAAGGATTCTGCACCGACCCTGCTGCCAGCAGCTTCTGTCCTGTTCCACGGCTGTTTCCTAGATCCCTCCTCAGCCTTCTAGCTCTCTATTGCAGGCAGGCAAGTACTACAATGGAGTTGTGTATTTGGACACTACCTGCGTGGCAAAACGCCTATCAAGAAACAGTTTTTGGATTACTTGCAAGGGGCTGCTGAGATTAACTGGAAAACTTCATCATTATGTTGAGAAAGAGCTGAAACAGAAACATTTCCCAGCACTCTCAGTCAATTCCAAACAGACTTACATGAACTGACAACTATGAATCGAATTACAGAATTTCAGAGTTAAATAGATTTTTTTCTTATCTTCAACTTGCACAACAGTTAAAATTAAATTTTTTCCTTAAGTAATCTTAAGAACATACCATCCATATCAATATGATACATTTAAGAAAATTTAAAAGTTACTCCACATTATTTTTTATCAAATATTATTAAACAAAAATATCGATTTTTTTTTAAAAAATTATTCTCTTCTTTCATTTTTTTTTTAAATAGTTTTTTTTTTTTATCTTTTAAAAGTTTTGGTTTTTCTCTCTTTTCTCAATTTTATTTTTTTTCTTACTTTTTTATCATTCTTATAATAGTAAGTTATTTAATCCATGGACCAAAATTTAAAAAAGTAAGTTATTTTATTTTTAGGGATAATATTGATTTTTTTTGGAAAATTAAAATGGTAATATTAAAAAATATATATAAGAATAGAAGTAAAACATTGATGAATCTATTGAAACAAAACTGAAATCCACTCTAAATTAAAATCTCTTTCATAACCAGTAATATATATGTATGTTATGATGGGGTGAGAGAGAAACAAAAACAGAGAGAGAGAGAAAGAGGAGGAGAGGAGAAAAGAAAAGAAGCATCTTCTAGGCTCTGCTTGCTTGCTTTGCCACTGCGATTTCACACAGGTCACAGTCCATTAACCCTAAAAAATCTCCAGTTCTCCAACTCATCCTCCCAATCCCACTCTCCTCTGTTTGGTTTCCGAGAAAATCCCGGAAAACCAAACCAAAATTTCAGTGATTTCTTCACTTTTTCAGATCAAAATCAAAACTTGCTTGGAATGCTGAGTTATTTTTTTTAATTTGTGTTTAGCAGGATTAATATGCCGCGTAAAGGGAATTACGGATTTGATTATGATGATTACGACGATTATGACTATGACTATGATGTAGAAGATCAAGGTTAGTATAGATACGTTATATTAATTATTTTTTGGGCAGCATTACTAAAGGAAAGGTATGTTGAAAATCACTGAGAAAAAGATTGGATTTTTAAGAGATTTGATTTATGATTTTCTCGAATTACAATTTCAATTATCCAAATAACCTTTCTAATGAATTAATTAGGTTTTTCTGTTTGTTTTTTTTTCTTAATGAGTGCAAGAATAGAAAAAAGCTTTTGAATTTGTGCATAGAAATATAGGATTATGTACATATAAGTTTATGTTTATTGAAGGGGATATGATGTTGATGTTCTTCAAGTTGTTGATATTGTAATTGCTGGTTGTTTGGAATTTATTTGTGTAACAGTTGAAGCACCTGAGCCTAAGAAAAAAACGAGTAGTGATAAGGTTCGGGTATGGAGTTGCCCGATTTGCACTTATGATAATGATGAGAGTATGTCTGCATGTGATATTTGCGGTGTTATTCGAAGTTCTGTCCCTGGAAAACTCAAGGATGACAAGGGAACAGGTATGCAAGTGTCCTTTGTTAATTATAGGAGTACTATGATTGGTTCCGTCCATTATTCTTCTTTGTAATAAGGAATAAGGGAAAAGTATTTTTCATAACATTCTAATTCTTTTCATATTGTGCTTTGCTTCTTGAATAACTTAGACACGAACATGTAAGGAAATTTTGTGTTTGGTTTTTTTAACTGCTTTCTGCTTTGTCTCACATTATCCTTTTCTTCCTGGATAAATTAGACACTAACATAGTAGGCATGCTTTTGGTAGTGCACAAAGTCAGATATCATTTTTGGTTTGATATCACAATGCAGTCAGCTTGCATCTATGTTGTTATTTAGGTTTCCTTTTCAAGCTGGTTCTCCGTTTATAGAATAGATCTCTTTCATGCAGTTGGCATTATATGCAAAGATTCTGGAGTATCCATTATGGCCAAGTCTCTTTTTGCATCATTGCCACATCAGACACCACAAAAGGCTGTAGTAGCTCAGCGGCGGAATGATGATTTTGTGACAGAGGAGGGCAATAACTTCCAAAAGCTTGGGAATTTCCAAGGAAAATTTGATGAATTCCATAAGGCTTTTAGTCCCCATAACCGCTCCCATTTTGATATAGGTCCGAACATGTTTTATAACAGGATGAATTGATTAAATCAGTAGATATTAAAGACCCATTTTCTTTAACTTAAGAATCCTTTTGGATGAAGCTGTTATATATATATCCAGCTGATGGCTGTTTTTTGAGGTCATTTTGCCATTTTGCTTCTCAAAACTATCATTAGATCTGTGGCTTCTGTGTGTGTACTGATGTTGCGTATATTACTTATACAGCTCCTTTCAAGTTTGATTTCCCATCTCCAGATGACATGGTTTCTAATGGGTTACGATCCTCCAAAATTGGATCTAAAGGTATCCTTTTATTTTCAATTTTGATAGGTCACTTTGTGTCCGGTGCCAAAAACTTTATTTCCTTGATTTCTAAAAAGATTAAATTCTGTTAGGAATGAAAAAAAAGAGTACCATCTTGCTTGTATAGCTGCCATTGCCTGGTGCAATTATGAGTATCTACAATTTCTCCCTTCCAGGAATCTAGTTTGGTGGACTACATCTGGGTACTGGCATTTTATTCATTCAAAGCATCCTACCCCTTTCGGCTGAGTACCACAGGGAAATAACTTGCATAACATTATAGCTCAACTGTTTATTTTGAGTTGCTCTTATCAGGGCTGTATGGTCTGCCATAAACACATAATCAAGAGAAGGCTGAGTCTGAATAAAAAATTGTGTCCTAACTTGCAAATTTAAGGCCTTGAATTTCTTATGTGATAGAACAATTTCCTATTGAAATATGTGAAGATAGAATATGCTACCTGCCTTGCAATTTCCTACAGTATATAACTTGGCATTCACTTAGTTGGTTTGCATGCATAAACATAATATATATTTCTTACATGTGTGTGCGTGTAATATATGCATACTCATCATATTCCTTGTTGTTTTCCAAAACAACAATATAGTAAAAATAGCTTATTTTCAAGAGCTTTCCAGTTCCTTTGTGAATATAATATTGCTTCATCTTTGTTCCTGTGCTGCCTTTTTATTGCAGCCAACCTTATTAACTCCAGATCTCAAAATGCATCTGCTTTCATTTCTGAGACTGTTAAAAGTTCAGATAAATCATCTGCCTCAATTCCAAAAGGCAAACAAGGTAACATGGATGGCAGCAATCATTTAATGAATGGAGCTCCGCAACCAAGTTGCAAAAGTTCTGATAGTTCTTCTGCTTCTATTTCAAAAGGCAGGCCTGGTGTTGATGAGGGCAATCATAACAAGAATGGCGTAGTTGACACTCAATCAAGGGATGAAATTTCAGATAGCACATCTTCATTGATGCCGAAGGCCAAAGATAAAAGTGTTGGTTATACCAATTCTTCAATAAATGGGGGCAAGTCTCTTGGTCTTACAAGTAATTTGAACGACATGTCTTTGTCTGATAAATCTGGAAACTCAAATAAGGCTAGTGCCAAGAGGCCTAAGTCATCTGCACAATATCAACCTGATGAATGGATGCTCCCAGACAAATCAGAAAATGCTTTGACACAACTGAATCTTGCTATTGTAAGTCGGAACTTTGGTTTAGTCATACACTCCAGGAATTTGTTGCTAATATCTTCAATAAGGATATGTTACCAGTTGCATTAATGATAAACTTCATCTATAAATAATTATAGGTTGGCCATGTTGATTCTGGCAAATCAACACTCTCAGGTAGACTGCTACATCTTTCGGGACGGATAACCCAAAAAGAAATGCACAAATATGAAAAGGAGGCCAAGTTACAGGTGATGTTAATAAGGTTTTGCTTCTTTGCATGGATGTGCTGTTCAAATAAAAAAACAATCACAATAATACTTGATTTTGGTTCTTTTTGGTAATTCAAACAGGGCAAGGGGTCATTCGCTTATGCTTGGGCATTGGATGAGAGTCCTGAAGAAAGGGAAAGGGGAATAACTATGACAGTCGCTGTTGCTTATTTTGATTCCAAAAAATATCATGTTGTTGTGCTTGATTCCCCAGGCCATAAAGACTTTGTCCCAAACATGATATCTGGCGCAACACAAGCCGATGCTGCCATCCTTGTTATAGATGCCTCCATTGGGGGTTTTGAAGCTGGAATGGACAGCAAAGGGCAAACTAGGGAACATGCACGTCTTATTAGAAGTTTTGGGGTTGACCAAATCATTGTTGCAGTTAACAAAATGGACTCAGTAGAGTACTCCAAAGACCGATTTGATTTGATTGGAACACAACTTGGAACATTTCTTCGTTCTTGTGGATTCAAGGATTCCTTGGTGTCATGGATTCCGTTGAGTGCAGTGGAAAATCAAAATTTAGTTGCAGCTCCTTCTGATGTTCGTTTATCATCCTGGTGAGTTCGCTTTCAATTTATTTACAAGAAATATTTTCTGTAATAGGAGCTATAAAAAAGTCTCACTAGCATCTTAAAATTATTTCTGGGGTGTTGAAAATTTATCTAGGTAACTGAATTGCAGGTACCATGGATCTTATCTGTTGGATGCAATTGATTCTCTTCAGCCACTGAAGAGAGATTTCTCAAAACCTCTTCTCATGCCCATATGTGATGTAGTTAAATCATCTTCACAAGGGCAGGTGTCAGCCTGTGGTAAACTGGAGGCTGGTGCTCTTCGGAGTGGATTGAAGGTATGCATTAAGGTTGCTACTTCTTGTTATAACACTGACTTTAGACTTTCTGAAAAACAAGTGATATGGTTCATCATTGAGAAATCAATTGGATGGGTGGCTTGCATTTTTCCTAATAGAAACCCATCATACCAGTGCTTCTTAGTATGGGCAGTTGGATTCCTTGCATTAAGCTTAGGCTTCAATAATTAGGTTCAATATATGTACCAATAAATGTGCACATATAGATCCCAAAACTTTTGGTGGTCTTCACTTGAATGTTTCTGACCTCTTTCTTGCTGTCTCCCCGGAAGGATGTGATTAAGGTTGAAGAAATTTACAGAAATGCTACCAATTTTCTCCTTGAGAGTTGAGAGTTCATGCTTCAACTATGTGAGAATTGTTCCTTAGTGTGTGTTTTTAAATGTTGACTTTTGCATAACATGGGAAAATTTGTTGAGACATTCGTGAGTTGATCATAGGCTGTCTCTGGATCATTAATGACCCAGAATTTAACCATCTTCACATTTACTGTTCTTACCCTTTGTTTTTTATTGGTGCTGTAACTGGCCACTGATTTGTTGTCTCGACATTTGCTCCTGGACAAGATTAGTTCCCTAGCCTGAAAATATAATGTTGGGTTACTGAATGTCCATTATAAAGTGCAGATACTACTTATGCTTCAAATTTATACCGGTGGTTGATTTTTTGGTGTTAATAATACCTATCCTGCTGGGGTTATATTTATCTTTAGTTTTGGCCATTGTTTATCCGTGCTGGTACTTTAACCACATATTTAATTGGTGGAATGCAGGTTTTAGTTATGCCATCAGGAGATGTGGGGACAGTACGCACCCTAGAACGGGACTCTCAGATTTGTGCAGTCGCAAGAGCGGGAGATAACGTGACTGTCAGCCTCCAAGGTATTGATGGAAGTAATGTGATGGCTGGGGGTGTTCTATGTCATCCTGACTTTCCTGTTGCAGTTGCAAAACATTTTGAGCTGAAAGTGCTCGTCTTAGATTTTTTGACAATCCCAATTGTCATTGGCTCTCAAGTAAGCTCGTCTCTATGAAGATGTGTTTTTTTAATTTTGTTTTAATTTTGTTCCAGAGCATCTCTCTTTTACAGTGATGATCTGATCATTCAAATGTGCAGTTGGAATTCCACATACACCATGCAAAGGAGGCTGCAAGAGTTGTTAAAATAATATCAGTACTTGATCCAAAGACCGGCAAGGTGTCAAAGAAGGCACCTCGCTGTCTTACCTCAAAGCAGAGTGCCATAATCGAGGTGGATTGAATTAAAAAGAATGATAGTTTCTTCCATCAATTTTTACACAGAAATAGCAGTGAATTGAAAAAAAAAACATGAACGATAAATTCTCTGTCAACATTGATGCAGAAACATCCGTGAATTGATCTCATATTTGTCTGTCCACTAATTTCAGGTGGCTTTGGATGGACCAGTTTGTGCGGAAGAGTTCACGAATTGCAGGGCTCTTGGAAGGGCCTTTTTGAGAACATTAGGGAAAACCGTTGCCGTCGGAATTGTAACAAGGATAATTGAGGATCAGGAATAGCTAGCAACCATGAGAGGAAGAAACCTCAGTGTTTGAGATGTGAACAGGTCTCATTGCTAGAATTCGCCACATCTGGCGACAGGCTCTCGAGCAACCTCCCAAAACACATGTAACAACAACACAGGGGGGCTTAATCTTTGAGTTTTGATGGATCATTTTGTCTGTGGGTTGCATCAGTATTTATACATCTGTAAAAAGGGCAGCCTCCTATGTTGTAATGTAAAATTATTTTATTCTTTTCAATGCATCTCTCATTAACATAGGTCAAATTTAACCACCTCTAGTTTTTGTCAATCCCAATACTATTTCTTTTGTTGTTTTGCGTTGACCACTATCCTCGATTAATTTATCTTGTCAAAGGTGCTATGAAGTGGATGCTGCTAGTTTTGCCATTGAAGGCCATTTGGGACCATGCAAGCAAATATGAGATTGAGATTCCCTCATGCTAGGGATTAAATAAAGGAATCGAGCCGTGCATGCTTGGCATGTGTTTGATCAGTAGGTGAAGTCAGTTCATTCAAGTCCATTTCTAAAATAATTTGAAATGAAATTCAGATCGAGTCAGGTTCTGTTTATTGAATAATTGAGTTAGATTAATAATAATTAAGGGATTGAGTTAGATTATTAATAATTAAAGGGTTGACATCCAACTGTAGCTTTTTGATGGTTTTTAAAATAAAAATAAAAACAAAATTATTTTTTTTGTTTTCAGATTTTTACCGAAAATGATGCTAAATTATTCGTTAGTTTTTTTTTTATATATTCAATTTGAGTTTCTCTATGGTTTATATTTTAAAAATAACTCATACTCATTTCTTTCTCAAAATAACATTTCCATTTAGATAATTTTTTCAAAATACAGTTTAACTTTTTTATTAAAAAAATTAAATAATATTATTTTAATTTTTATAAAATTTTAAAACAATATAATTTTAGATTTATTAGGGTTAAACTTACTTAATTCATAACTCAAATTAGAGCGAATTTAATAATTGTGATTCATTTTAAAATATTAAATAGCAATAATGTGTAATTAAGGAGCATGGGATATCAAAGATTTTGTTTCCAAGACTTTTTTTTTTTAAAAAAAAAAGATCATGCATTATTTATTACATGAAGTTATGGTCAATGCATGGAAAAGGGTAATAACGTCACCGAGTTATCTTGATTCTTGACCTTTTATGCAATATCTTGTTAGTGAAAATAACCAAAAAAATTGAAGTAAAAAAATGGCAACTACAAAAAAATAAAATAAAGACTTTACCTTTCAGTCACATAGACAGATACAAGTGAAGAAACAAGAGAAGAGAAGAGAAGAGAAGGAAGAGAGGGCCTACCTACTCCCGAAACTGACTTCTCCAATCTCTTTGGTCTTTTCCCCATCTGGGCTTTTCATTTCAGTCCCAAAGTAGCTGTCTATTTAAGGTTAGAACACTTCAAATTTTTCTTTTGTTATTTTGATCACGTATATTGGTTTTAAGTTGTACTTGATCAGCTGGTTTTTATATATTTATGGAAAGAAAATCCTTGATTTTGGGTTGTCTTTTGTTTTACTACGATGATTTTGATGAATGTTAGTTTAATAAATATTTTTTAATTATTTGCTGTTGATCCTTGATTTCGAATTGGTTAATTTGTTTCTCTGTTTGTTAATTTTGAGAAAAATATTTGCGAATCTGATAGGCTTATTGGGTTTCTAATGTTATTGAATAGTACGGATTTGTTGATTGATTGATCAATTTTGATGACCATTTGACGTGGATGCTAATGCATGCTCTCGCTACTAAGCATGGCTAGTTTGATCAAAGGGAATTATCCAGGAAGTCTTGATTTTGAAACATTTAATTTAAGTCTCAGGGTGAGTGTGAATTCGTTAATTTTTTATGGACGTTGTTATGATGATAATACAGTGGTTCTTGAGTTTAAGTTTCGCATCTGAAGGTTATACTAAAAAAAGGAATTAAGTTGATGTGGTTCAATTCAAAGTTATAAAATATTTAGAAATTATTAGGTTCAAGTGGGGATTTCTTACTGAAAGTGGAAAGGTAAGTGGTGAAGATGACAAGTTACTGATTTGCTACTTTGATACAATGATAATGTTGACAAAGCAACTTGGTACTGGCATGTTTTCCTTGGCGTGTCTCCACACAACTCCTGTCAACTGTTTTTTCTTTTCTTTTTTGTTCTATGTGAAGCTTTCTGCATTTCATGTTATACAAGATTGTGGTTTTTCATATTTGTGTTTTGCATAGGAGCTTAGCTAACCATACTCAGTAGTTGCTACATTCCTCTTTTCAGTTAGTTTGCTGTCTGTTTCTGAGTTTTCTTAATGTCCTTGTAGATTGTCATTTGGAGGGGTTGATCATGGCCTTTGAGCCTTATTTTCTAAGAGGTAACCCTGCCAATACTATCAACATAGAAGATATTCAATTGAATACCAACTGGGAAGATGTGATTTGTCCTATATGCCTGGATTTTCCTCACAATTGTGTACTCCTCCAGTGCTCATCTTATGATAAAGGGTGCCAGCCTTTTGTATGTGATACAGACCATTTGCATTCAAATTGTTTGGGTCGTTTTAAAAGTGCAAGTGGTTTGTCATCCCCTTCAACATCTGATCCAACTCCTGCAACAAATACTCAGCCAGCAGTAGCAGATAGCAATTCCAAACTAGTTTGTCCGTTGTGTAGAGGTGAAGTCATAGGTTGGGTTGTTGTTGATAAGGCTCGTTTACATTTGGATGAGAAGAAGCGTTGTTGCGCAGAAGAACAATGTACATTCATGGGAACATATTTTGAACTACATGAACATGCTCAAATAGAACACCCACATGCTCGCCCTTCAAAAATTGACCCTGCTCGGCAGCTTGATTGGGAAAATTTTCAGCAGTCATCTGAGATAATAGATGTTTTGAGCACCATACATTCAGAAGTGCCTCGTGGAATTGTTCTAGGAGACTATGTGATTGAGTATGGAGATGATGATACTGGAGATGAGTTTGAGGACTTCCCTGGAGATGAAGGTAACTGGTGGACTTCTTGTATCTTGTATCAGGTATTTGATAACTTCAGAAATTCAAGAAATAGAAGAAGGGCAAGAATAGCTGATACAAGGAGAGGAAGTCGCCACTCAAGTTATGATACTTCAAATTCTGATGAAGGCTCTGTAACATCTGTAGACTTTGCAGAATACAGATTAGACGAGACTGATGATGAGTTTCCAAGTTCAAGTGTCTCCTCCAGGGGTAGTTCTGGTCATCGCAGGTCAATAAAGCTACCTTCTTTCTTACATCTTGTTTTTTTTTTTTTTATGTGAATTCAAATGAACATCTGACAGTCACCAAGTAAAATAAATTGAGAGCACAATAAATGCACTTTTCAACCATTTCTGATACATTAATCAACCTTATTTAATATAATAGGACTGGTTTCTGCTGTCCTGGGTAGTTTTCTTGCTGGGTGCAAAACTTCACCATGTGCACTAGAAGCATTTAACAAGGTCATAATGGGTTTGAGGTGTATCTGTGGTACAAGCCATGCATGTAAAGCTAGTTATTTCAATTGACCACTTCATTTGTCAGAATAAAATTCTAGCAATCGCTCACTCTTTAACACTTTCTTCCTATAATTTTATACTTACTGTTCTGTATCTCACAGTTCTCGAAGACGCCGCTCTCGCTTCTATGACACTTAGGCATGTACTTGCTCGTGGATCCTTAGCTTGGAAATCAGGTAGGTTCATTTTTCTGTAGAAAGGCCCATCCTTGCCAATTTAACAGTGCACAGTTATATTCATAGCGGTGTATCCTCCATCTCATTGAAATTCAATTGTGCACTCCTATTCGCTTACCTAAGATATTATACTCACTAAACCCCTTGTATTGTGTTAGCAGCGGCTGTAATTAAAGTGAAGCAAAGGATCGAAAGCAAAATGTTAGGGATTCTGCAGATAGTGTTGGTCTTCAAACATTTAAAAGTTAAATCCAGACCTCATCTTGTTGTATATGCAAACTAGACTTGCTCGTTAGACATTAATTTTTGTATTTGCCATCTCCAGGTAGTCATATAGTGACTCAATTATTTCTTTGGATTTTTTTTTCTTTTTAATTTGAGATTGACTATTAATTTCCTTAATAGAAGTTTGATTATCTTAACTGTATATATTATTTTTCTGCTACTGCGTCCTTGTTACAAACTCATGGATTAGCTCACCTTCTCCTGTCCAGCAGAGATATGAAGCATATTTTCTGGCATGTTATCTTGGCTTGGCAGTAGTCATTTGAGTAATGACTTTGTTATTTTCTGTTATAAAATTGTAAAAGAACCAATTCAATTAAAAAATAAAAAACTTAAACTGAGATTCCGAGAATGGTTTTTTATTGCTTTTTTTAACACCTAAAACTTTTATAGATTTATCATTAATTTATGTTTGATTTTATTAATTTAATTAGATAAAGAATAAGATTAAACTAGAATAATTTACATTACTCTTTAACAATAATTGCATGTGCAATTAAAGTACCACTCAAGAAAAAAAAAAAATAGCATCTTCAATCCCTACAATCATTCTGTTCGTGATTCCTGAAAAAGACCGCACAGAAACCTTCAGAGGTAAAAAGATGCTGTCTAGACTCCAGTGGCAGCATTTGCCGACGTCAATATTTCCAAAATCTGCTCACGTCAGTTGGCAAATTTTCATTTTAAAGCAGCCGCCGAAAAACACATGAGGTGACATGTACGCTCCAGGAACAATTAAAAAAAAAAATTGATAACTCATCTAGATAGTATCCAGTAATAAGAATTTAAAATTAAAAAATTTATTTTTTCTATAATTTTAATTTC
>Ga0325411_1001025_pt1 | contig 30454 bp, 13 predicted proteins | sample PopdelMetagenome_13_FD_206181 | JGI IMG/M metagenome (GOLD analysis project Ga0325411, IMG submission 206181) | Populus deltoides microbial communities from Bellville, Georgia, United States - Xylem-PdIQD-R4 | ecosystem: Host-associated > Plants > Phyllosphere > Stem > Wood/Secondary xylem...
TACATTAAAAAAAAATGTTTGGTCCGTGACAATGTACGAGGAACATATCTAGTTTGTTCTAAATAACTTAATGGGTTTTATCCCAATACAATATATCAGTATCGAATCACTATTTCAAAGACGACACGAGAAAGATGGCTGAGTTCGAAAAAAATAAAATAAAAGCAATTTTTTTTATTCTTCCAATGGTTACTTGAGGATAATACCGAACTCCTAAAACATGCTGGCGATAAAACCATCGAATGCCATGCTAATGAATGACTCCTTCTGGTCCTACCTCCTTGACCAGAAAGTTACATAGGAAACAACTGAACTTTATCCAGTTTGTGTTTATATTTAAAAAATATTTTTTATATGTTAATATTAAAAATAAATTTTAAAAAATAAAAAATATATTATTTTAATATATTTTTTAATAAAAAAATATAATTTAAAAAACAATTACTATTACAGTATGAAACCATCTAAAATTAGAGTGTGTTCGACAGTGTGGTTGTGGTTGCTTTTCAAATAATTTTTCATGCTAAAATACATGTTAATGATATTTTTTTATTTTTTAAAAATTATTTTTGACATTAGCACATTAAAATAATTAAAAATATATTAATAATATATTCATTTAAAATTAATAAAAAAATAAAAAAATATTTAAATTTTATAAAAAATATTTTTAAAACATAAAAACAAAAAATCTTAAATGAAAAGTTAATTTAACAGGGGAAAAGAAATAATTGGCAATGCGTTTCTTTGCATACTGGTGGTTACTAGAATCTGTCGTTTTCTTTTGGTAAAAGAGCAAATTACTTTTTCTGAAGACAGAGGATGTTGACCGAACATTGCATCACACAGGGGCGGAAAAGAACCCAAAGACGTCTAGCCGAAAGGTGGGCTTCCACCTTGACTAGCCGGCACCGCACCCGTTTCCAGCGAGCATGTACGGCGAGGTGAAACCGGTCCCGGTAGAGGTTCTCAGTCATGGGATCTCAGGGCAAGCAGCTAAACAGTATTTGCAACGAACAAATGATCCATTTACCTTTTTCTTTTTATTCCTTTGCCTAACCAGACAAGATGATGCTTCAGCGTGTTTTCTGTAGCATCATTGTTCTCCCTGTTGGTCGATCTTTATTCGTTTATATTCGAACAAAAAACAAAGCCAAACCAGTTTTGCTCAACTATTGGTCGAACTTTGGATGCTCCTTTCCCGTTTCCTATTCAATTTACGTTAATCGAGGGGCGCTATGATTGTTCTTTTAATGGTGAAGGTATCTTCGTATTTATGCTGTGGGGTGTCATAATTTCAAAGATGCAAGGGATTAAATTGAATTTATATTGAAGACTATATAAAGACTAAAAAGAAGGGACTAGAAAGAAAAAAAATAAAATTTCTGGATTGATTTGAGGTACTCTGAGCCTCTCAAGGACGAAGAGACATCAAAAGACAAATTGATCTGTGATAATGCTTTTCAAATTCACATGGGGATATTTTTTTAGCAAATCTTATCCCCAAGGTGGCGGTAGGTTTCTCCGAGCCAATCTTCACATACCCAAAACGCATCTTCATCATTTTGAATGTGTCAGCGTACGGATAATTATATTGGGTTCTTCCATCTAGTGACTCGCTCTCTTGGTTATCCAGTGCCTTCTTGGGTTCCAGCTGAGGTTGTCCTTCCAAATACAAAGGATAGCTTGAGAACTAGGTATTTCTCCCTCTCATTCCTCTTCCCGAGAAGTGAAAAGTGGAAGGTTTGTTGGTGATGTGAATCCGTGAATATATAATTCAGAAACCACCAACTGAGAAGATGACAAACACAAAAAGTTAAAAATATAAAAAAAAAATCTTAATTCAAAGATAATTATGTACCTCATAATGAAATATATTGGAAATTAAATTTGAACCTATTATTAATTATAATAACTGAAGAATTGGAAACATAAAAAAAATATCACAAGGCCAGTTATAATTAATAAGTCAATTTGTGATATTTGTCTTAGTAAAAAAATATATTTACAGGAGCAAAACTCAATGTTTATTCATTAATCAAAGCCGCTGAAATTTGCAGCAAAACATATTGTTCTATAATTAAAGCAACAATAACACGTATATGATGAATTAAGTGTTCCACTAATATTAAAAAATAATGCAATTTAATTTAATTTAATTTAATACAATAACCAACAATATAATTAAAGTGTTTAAAATAAAAGATAAAAAAAGAATTACAAACTCAATTTTGAATGTGATTTAACAAGCTTATATTAACATCTCAAGTGTCAAATCATACTTGAGTATTATATTCTTTCACTAGCCCAAGTTAAATGGTACAATTGTCACTTGATGAATTCACACCTAACTTATTACATCACATAAAGATGTTCTCTTTTTAAGATTTTTCCAGTGACAATAGCTCATCAATACCAAGAATTCTCAAGGGTTTACAAATGTGATTTTGTTATCACATAATTACTCAATCAATATAATGGATTTTACAATTAAAAATCTAAGTATCTATATCTCACTAGATAACACTTAATGGATTGTAAAGTGTTTAAGTGTTGTAACAATGAGAATGTATACTCTTGTGCAAAATTATAAAGGTTTTAATGTACAAATATGAGTATATTAAGGATCAATTATTTAAAGTGCTTTTGCTCTTAAAATAGCTTGTGTGTGTGTGTTCGGATTCCTCCTTCAATTTTATAATCTGGCAAGCAATATATATGTTTCTAGCAAAAACTAGTTGTTTGTAACCATTACAACTCCATTGACGGCTAAAACGATTGATTTGTTCAAATTGATCAAGTCAATCGGTCGACCAATTCCTTCAAAATTCTCAAGTGCTCATCACGGATGAACAAGTGGTCGACTGGTTCATTTGGTATTATCAAACGATCAACTGGTTTATGCAAAATTCCAGTTTTAACAATTTTAATCCTAGTGAATTCTTAGAACCTCTTTATCAAGCATTCATTTTAATTTGTGTTATCATGTAGGATATAAAGATTTACATTTAACACTAAAAAATAATACTTAAACTAAGTCTTTATTTTTCTTCCTTCTTGGACTTCTGTTATGCTTGTTAATATATTCTTCGTATAAAACCTATTTAAAGCTTATTCTCAATCAAAATATTATTAGTCCAATTTTTATAGAATATAAAGAGCTGGTTATTTCTGGATGACATTAGAAAGAGATTGTGTTGACTATGTCAGGAAATGTCATATGTGTCAAGCATATAGCGATAAGATCAATACACCTCCAACTCCCCTGTTCAATCTAACATCTTTATGACCATTTACGATTTGGGGAATTGATGTGATTGAACCTATCAATCTAAAAGCCAGTAATGGTCATAGGTTTATCCTCGTGGCTATAGACTACATTACAAAATAGGTAGAAGCTAATTATATGCGCATGTAACACAAAAGATGGTAAGAAGATCTATAGAAAAGGACTTAATCTGTCGATATGGTCAACCATAAAAAAATAGTGATTGATAATGCTCAGAACTTCAATGGCAAGGTGATAGTAGAGCTCTGTGTCAAGTGGAAAATCAAGTATTCCAATTCCTCACCATACAAGTCAAAGATGAACAAAGTTGTAGAAGTTGCCAATAAGAATATCAAGAAGATTATTTAAAAAGTGGTGATCACCTACAAAGATTGACATGAGATGTTGTCATTTACCCTATTTTTTTGGTACATGGAATAGAGGCGGTGATGTATTTGAAAATAGATATCCCTTCGTTAAGAGTATTGATAGATTCTGAGCTAGAAGAGGCCGAGTGGGCCAAAGTAAGATATGAAGTATGAACAGCTAAACATGATCAATAAAAAAAGAATAGCTGCAATTTGTCATCACCAACTTTACTAAAAAGAATGGCTATGATATATGACAAGAAAGTTTGACCTTAAGTGTTTTAAGAAGGAGATCTAATGGTGAAAAAAATATTGCCCTTACCAGGAAAAAATGAGAGTACATAAGCACCAACCTACGAGGGTCCTTATATAGTGAAGAAGACTTTCTCAAGAGGAGCTCTAAGATTGTCTAGAATGGATGGAGAAGAACTAGCTAGACTAGTGAATTCTGATTCTGTAAAAAGATATTATGCATGATGTATCCAACTTTCTTTCTATGTCAATAAAGTGAAGTTTGACCATGAATTCTTATTGTAGAGAACCTTTCTTTATAAATTGAATGATCTCATAACATTTGAAATCCTTTTCCTAAAAAAATCTTATAAAGAACTAGTTTTATGCATGATTGCAATGAATGAATCATAATATGCTCAAGATTATTAAAATAATTAAGATCAAATACAAAAAGGAGGCTAGAATTCTGAATAATCTGTATATTATGAATGCTTAGTCTTAACCTAAATACAAATAACATATATATAGGTTAAACTGAAAGTACTATTCTACCCTTAATAAATAAGACTACATAAATATTATTTAACATCTCCCCTCAAACTCACGATGCGGCAGCTACAAGCATCGAGAGTTTGCCAACTAGAAAACGAAAATGAGAGATGGAATGCGCTTTGGTAAAGAAATCTGCAATCTGTAAGAAAAAAGGAACAAAAGGCAAAGCAATGGTGCCATGTTTGAGATGATAACGAGTAAGATGACAATCGATCTCAATGTGCTTAGTGCGCTCATGAAAAACCGAGTTATGAGCAATTTGAATAGAACTCTGATTGTCACAATACATAGGAGTAGGATGAGAAAAGGAAATTCTCATATCAGCAAGTAAACAACGTAACCAAACAATCTCTTTGGTAGTAGATGTCATGGCATGATATTTTGCTTCTATGGATGATTGAGAAACAATAGATTGTTTCTTGCTCTTCCAAAAAATAAAAGAATCACCTAAAAAGATACAGAACCCGGTAATAGACTTGCGATCTGTGGGATCACTACCATGATCAGCATCAGAGTATGCACGCAACTCCAAGGAAAAGGTGGATGAAAGTAAAAGACTCTGAAAAACTGTACCCCGAAGATATCACAAAATACGAAGAATAGCTGCCCAGTGAACAGTAGTAGGAGAAACAACAAACTGACTAACAACATGAACAACATATGCAATATCTGTACGAGTAATGGTGAGATATACCAAACTCCCAACAATAGTGCGGTATAGAGTAGGATCTATCAAAGGTAAACCATCAGAAGAAGAGTACCTTGTGTTAACCTCAATAGGAGTATCTATAGTCTTGTTATCAGTAAGTCTAGCCCGCTCAAGAATATCTGTAACATATTTCGACTGAGAAAGAAGATAACCTCTAGGTGAGTATGCTACCTCAATACCTAGGAAATATCGAAGATAACCCAAATCCTTCATTTCAAATCATCTAGCCAACTCTGTCTTCAAAACTGAAATACCATCAATATCATCACCAGTAATAATCATGTCATCAACATATAAAGTCAGAATGATACGACCTGCATCAGTGCACTTAATAAAAAGAGCAGAATCATGACCGCTAGAAACAAAGCCAAGAGACGAGATCACAATAGAGAATTTCTCAAACCAAGCACGGTGTGCTTGTTTGAGACCATATAATGCTTTCTTAAACTTACAAACATATCCAGAGTCATGTGAAATACCAGGAGGGGGTGCCATATAAACTTCTTCTTGAAGAACTCCATTTAAGAAGGCGTTTTTAACATCAAGTTGAGAAATATGCCACTGACAAATCGAAGCTACGACAATAAGAGTACGAATAGTAGTCATTTTTGCAACTGGGGTAAATATCTCCTCATAGTCCATACCATACTATTGAGAGTATCCTTTTGCAACCAGCCTAGCTTTGTATCGCTCAATAGACCCATCAGAATTAGTCTTGATCTTATACACCCAACGACAACCAACAACACTCTTACTGGGAGGTAAAGGAACTAGATCCCAAGTATCTGTTTTATGTAAAGCAGAAAGTTCCTCATTCATAGCTTGCTGCCAAAGTGGATCAAGAATTGCCTCTTTATAGGAAGAGGGCTCAAAGAGACAATGAATAGAAGCTAAAAAGGAAGTAAATGATGAATAATAACAAGAATAAGCAAAATCTGGTAGTTTTGTAGACTTACAAATGCAGATAGACTGACGTAGAGGTGGATCCACAATCTCAGATGAAGTTTGAGGGGCAGTAGATGAGAATGGAGCTTCAGGTGTGCTAGAGAGTAAAGAACCAGTACCTGCAGAGTTATGATTACAAATTGATCGAACATAAAGAGAGGTATCATTACCAGAATCCTTAGAAAAAGGATCTATACGAATAAGATCAGATTTTGTCAGGCTATGAGTAGTGGATGGAATAGAAAAGAAAGGTACATGCTCAAGGAAGACAATATGACGAGACACATAAAATTTTTGAGTTATTGGATCAAAACAATGATACCCCTTTTTACCTTCATCATAACCCAGAAAGACACAAATAGCAGATCGAGAGGATAACTTACTGCGTTCTACATAAGGACGAAGAACGAAACAAGTACAACCAAAGACTCTAAATGAGGAATAATTAGGGACAATACCCATATAACTTTTCAAAAAGAGATAGACCCGAACTATGAGAAGATAGAATTGTATTAATCAAACTTACACCAGTAAGAACAGCTTCTCCCCAAAACTCACTAGGAACAAAAGCAGACAACAAGAGAGAACGAGCAGTTTCGACAATGTGCCTATGTTTTCTTTCAGCAACACTATTTTGCTCAAGAGTATTTGTACATGAATTTTGATGGATGGTTCCATCTAAGGCAAGCATTTGACAAAATTTATTAGAGGTGTATTCCCCACCCAAATCACACCTAAAGCATTTGATCACAGCAGAATGTTGAGTTTTGATAAGAGCTGGAAAAGCTGCATATATCTCAAATAATTCAGAACAATGTTTCATTAAATAAACCCAACAATAACGAGTATGATTATCAATAAAAGAGACATAATATCGAGACCCTCCTTTTATGGCAACAGGAGAAGGTCCCCATACATCAGAATGAATCAAATCAAATGATGAAGATGAAACAGAAATACTTCGATTAAAAGGTAAAGTAGAAAATTTTGCCAGTTTACATCTACTACAATCTGAAATGTCATAAGTTTTCAAATTTCCTAAAGCTCCTGTGGATGCTAAAAATCTCAAACGAGAAGACGAAACATGACCTAGACGGGAATGCCATAAATAAAAACTAGAAGATGAAAGACTCAAATGAAAGGAAGACAAATCAACAGTAGTAGTAGCAGCGATAGCAGCAGCAACTGGCACTTTTAACTCATCCAAAATATATAGTCCATTCTTCCTACGGCCTGTCCCAATCAGCTTCTAAGAATGCAGGTCCTGTACACACCAAAAGGAACTAGAAAACATGACTAAATAATCACCAAAATCATATATTTGACCAACAGATGCAAGATTTAATTTGAGTTTTAGAATAAAATAAACATTAGAGAGAGACAAGTGAGGTGTGACAACATAACCAACACCTGCTAAGGGCATAGGAGTGCCATCAACAGTTATAACAGGAATGGAGGACAAAGGGGACACAGAGATAAAATATGAGGAATCTAGAGACATATGATGGGAAGCACCAGAATCCAAGACCCATTTAGAGTGTGACATACTTGAGGAACTATGAGGCAATTGACTTATAAAAGAAGCGGACATTGCTTGTGGCTGCAAGGAGAGAAACTTCTGAAATTGCTCAGCTAAAGTATTAGGGTCGGTAATAGAGCTTGGGGAAGCTACTGCTGCAGTATTGTGGTGTGGTGGTTTATAACCCTGGGGTGGTCGATGAGCATTAGATTATGACTGACTGCCAGACTTCCAAGCTTGATTCTGTTGTCTCAACTTAGGACACTGAGCCTTCCAATGACCTTTCTACTTACAGAAACTGCACTCATCGAAGCCAACCCTTGTTTAAGGCTTGTTATGATGATTAGAGAATGGCTTAGAAGGTACTGTTAGTACATAAGGATTTGAAGCAGAAAGAATTCCCTTTTCAGAATAAGACTGAAGACGTATTTCTTCAGCCAATAATTCACTGACTACAGAATCAACAGAAGGCAATGGAGAACAATGCAGAATTGAACCTCTAAGTCCTTCGAAGTCACTGCGAAGTGCTTTTAAAAATTGTAACAATCGTTGTTGTTCTCTATGCTCAATATAGGCACCGCATGCCTTTAATTCTGCTGATTCTGTAAGAGCCAATTGATCCCAAAGATCTTTCATAGCAGAATAAAACTCTTGAATACTCATATTTTTCTGATGAAGAGCTCGTATGTCATTCTCTAATTGATATTATTTTGCAAAATTTAATTGCGTGAATAACCTTTGCAGATGATCCCAAACCTCTTTTATTATCTCATATTTCGCCAACTGCGTACCTATCAAATGCTCAACAGAATTGTTGATCCAAGTAATGATCTTTGCATTATTTGCTTCCCATGTATATATCAAAACAACATCCCCCTCCTCAATATTCTTAGATATCATATAAGTTCCACTAACATACCCCCACATTTTCTTACCCTTAAGAAAATTTCGCATTACATAGCTCCAATACGAATAATTCTTCCCATCTAACCTCACTCGCACAGACTGAAGCGAATCATCTCTTTCAGTAGCCATAATTAACAATCACAGAGAATCAGAATGCAAAAGCAACGGAAAACAAAATACCAAATTGCAGAAACTGAACAAAGATTGCAAAAACTAAACAAATATCTTCTCAAAATTATATGATTACTCCAAAACACAAAACAAATTTGTAGAAACTGAACTTAAATACCAAATTGCAAAAGCTGAAGGGAAGATGAAATACCAAAATAATTGCAGAAACTGACAAAATACCAAATTTTGTGTGCTGCCCCTGCAAACCCCGAGCCAATTCACCGTAGAGTTGGATCCACGAATTTGTGTTCGGGATTAAGCCTTGTTCCATAAAACCAGCTCTGATACCATATTAAAATAATTGAGATCAAATACCAAAAGGAGGCTAGAATTCTGAATAATCTGTATATTATGAATGCTTAGTCTTAACCTAAATACAGCTAATGTATATATAGGTTAAACTGAAAGTACTATTCTACCCTTAATAAATAAGACTACATAAATATTATTTAACAAAGATGAGATTTAAGAAATTCTTGATTAAAAGGTGACCAAACCAAATAAACCAAAGCTAACTATGAGATGGAACCCTGTCTCTAAATAACATTTTGAATTGCATGGATAAATGGTTGGTAGTAACTCTGTAATCACCTACAAGTTCTTTCAGAAAAAAGTACAAGGTTTATCAATACTAATAACGTGTGTTTTGAGATGAGGAAAGACCATCTATGTTGTCCCTTCACTTTTTAAGAATATATCCCTTGTGGTTCCTATTTGAGTTTGAATAAGTTTTTCTTCACACTCTACACTGAGGGGCAAAAAAAGAGAAAAATAAGAGCAAACTGTCATAATACATACATGGATCTATGAAAGTCAGAACCTAACACTAGGGGGCATCATCATAAAAAGGGAAGGACAAGAATGAGGAAACAAAAAATAAAAAGAAGAAAAATAAAAAAGGAAGAAGTAAAAGAAAGAGAAAATAATGGTTTAACGCTTTAAGACCGAGGCAAAGATCTTGAAGCTAGACTCTTCATTAAGAAAAAGAGTCTATCCGAACAAAGTCCACGAGATAGCCTCATAAGAGAAAAGAGATAAAAGAAAAATGATTCTAAGTTTTTAAACCCTTAAATACTTTTTGAGCCTAAAAAACATATATTTCTTTTATAGCTCATAACTATAGCCATAGTCATAGCCTACATTGCGTGCCTTTAGAAGTCTTTTCTAATTAAGCACACACAACCTTGTTTGATAAACGGTGATCTTACTGTTCACATGATATGATAAATGAGTAGCCACCTGCTTTTATCCATGCAAGAAAATTGTATATTCTAAAATGAGGCAAAAACAATTTTCTATACAGATTTCTTCAAGTAAATAATTAAAACCTTTTTGAAAAACTAAAACAGAATTAAGGTCACATCAGGTAAAAGCCTGACCTATAGACGAATCATATTTTGAGATCCGATAAAACTCTCAAGGGGATTTTCTTAAGGAACTATTTTGATAATTACATTGAAAGTTTCAGTTTTCATGAACAAACAAAACTCTTTTAAAGTTTTTTTATTAAAAAAGATTTATGTCCTAAAACAAAACAAGTAATACAAAAAAAAAGCCCTTAAAATGCATGCATTTAACCCTAAAACATTGCATAGGTTTTTTTATTTTACAAATAATTCTTGAAATCGGACTTAGACAAGTCAAAAACCAATAAAAAAAGGGTCTTTGGAAAACTCTAGTTGAAGGGGATCACTAAGATTCAAGGTTTCAGGTCAGCTGAGTTGAAAAAGGAGACAAAACATTTTAATTTTGGTTAAACGAGATTGCAAGATTGGGATTTCAAGTTGACCAAGCTAAAAACAAAGACCAAGGTTTTGGTTAAAGGGGGTCTCTAGATTGAGATTTTAGGTTAATTAAGCTGAAGGAAACATTTTGGTTCTGGTTAAAGGGAATCACTGAATTGGGATTTTAAGTTGATCGAGTTAAAGACAAAGAGCAATGTTCTAGTTAAAAAGGGTCTCTAAATTGAGATTTCAGTTTAATTAAGCTAAAGGCAACATTTTTTGTTTTGGTTAAAAGGAATCATCAGATTGAGATTTCAGGTTAGCTGAGCTGTTTTAAAGATTTTTTGGTTCTAGGTAAAGGAGATTGCTAGATTGGGATCTCAAGTTGATCGAGCTTTTGGTTCTAGTTAAAGAAAATCATCGTTATTGGGATTTCATATTAGCCAAGATATTTTTCATATTTTGGTTCTCGTTAAAGGGGATTGTCAGATAGAGATCTTAGGTTGACATAGGCTTTGTTTCTAGTTAAAAGGAATCGCTAGATTGAGATTTCAGGTTAGCTGAGCTGGTTTTTAAATTTTGATTCTAGTTAAAGGGGATCTCCAGATTGGGATCTCAGGTTGAAAGAGCTTTTGATTCTGGTTAAAGGGAATTACCATATTAAGATTTGAGGTTACCCAAGTTGTAAACAATTTGATCATAGTTCTGGTTGAAAGGATTGTTGCGAAGACAGAGTTTCAAGTCAACCGAATTAGAAGCTTCAAGAAGATAAGTTTTGGAAGAACAATTAGTTTGTCTTTACAAACTTACTATGCAAAGCACTAAACAAGTTATTGTAAAGAAGGGACATTTGTTGTTATCCATTTTAGGGCCCCTCATAAAAAAATAATGCAAAAAAATTGAAAGAAATGTTGGAAGAAAATCAAATATATATATATATTTGGATGTTTAGAGACTCAATTGAAATTTTTTTCAAGGCTTAATCAAATTTATAAAGGGTTTAATTGTAAGAAAATTGACGTTTTGAAGTCAATTTAGGTTTTAATTAGAAGAAAATAAATTTTGGGGGTCGAATTGCAATTTTTAAAAGTTAATTTGATCAAATCAAGGGTTTATTTGCATAACTTTTGAAGTTTGATGGGCAATTAAAGACCTAATTGAACAAATCAAAAAGCGAGGACCAACTTGTAGGACGCACAAGACTTTAAAGTATGAAATTGGTGAAATCAGGGGCTAAATTGAAGAAAATTTAAAGTTTGATGGTTAATTGGGGGTCCAATTAAACAAATTAAAAACCAAAGATTACATTGTAAAAAGCGCTCAATTTTGGGGTTGGCAATTGAGTTTGACAGGGGGTGAAATTGTATGAAATTAAGAGTTCAGGAGGCAATTATGGATGAAATCCAAAGAAATTAGAAGATTAGGGATTAAATTGAAGTTTTTTAAATCCAAAATTAAAAACCCTAATTTATAGAGTTTAGCCTAGACGATGCATCGTTCAACCATTATACATCTTTTTCTTCGATATTTTTTGCTAATTAAGAGAGTTTAACTTAGGCGAATGAATGTGGCATTTCCGACCACTTCTAAGGCTGTAACCACCATTATTTAACTAAGAAACAACCCTCATAACCTTATTTCCATGAAATCAAATTATTACATCCCATTTTTTTCAATGGTCTTAACAACATGTCTCCGATCAGCTATCATTGCATTTTCAGGTTCTACGCTAATTGGGTTGACACTTTTAAATGAATGTATGTGGAGCTACATACCTCAGAATTGAGCAAGAATGGATCAAATTGAAAGGTATGCACCCCTCTACCAAGTTTAGGTAGTCTCAGGCAACGTTGACGTCAGAGCTTTTCCAGCGAAGCCATGAAAGTGGCCAACCTAGTCAGCCTTAATCAAGATACTCATTCGCACAAAACCACCCAACTTTTTCATGTGTTCACACTTAAAAAATCCCAGAAAGGTTCCAATCAAAGGTTGAGAACACTTTTCTCAAGATAAAAAAAAAAGGTGAAATACTTCACCTTAGCCTCTAAGTTTGTTACAAAGCCATCTAAATCCAAAACCATTTACCTTTTGATAAAACCAACCTAGTTTTTGTTTGTTAAAACCCCAACAAACTCATTTAGAAGCTTAGAATCAACCTATAAAAGGAGAGATAATCATAAGAGCAAAAAGGATAAAAATGAGAAAGAAATGTGGAAGAAATTTGGTTAAGGTTAAAAGAATCCAAAATCAAGCTCACGAGCACAAAAGGACCCATTTGTTCTTTATAGGTTTAGAGATAAGAAGAAAGGAAGGTAGTAGCAGAAATCCATTCCTTTTGAAGATTTCAAGCTTGAAAGGTATATTCTTCAAGCTTTGAAAGTGGAGTTCATGAGACTTGTTGGATATTTTTTATTGTTTAAATGCAATTTTTTTTAATGTGTTGACATGATGATTATTGCCTTAATATATTACGTTTAAACTTTATTTTGATTTGAAATTTGCCAAATATAACAACAAGGTTATGATGTTTTTTTTTGTGTTGGGTGGTACATGTTTCTAGGTTTCTAGGTTTTGTTTGGCTCTTATTAAAGGTTTAGAAGAATATTTTGAATCCAAATTGCATAAATATATAGGCTTTTTTAAGTTGGCAGTTTTGAATCTTTTGCATGTTTTTTGATGATTTATTGTTTTTGATAGTTTTTTTTTTCAACTATGGTTGACATTGATAATATGGTTTTTTAGAATGAAGAAAAAAAATATTTTAGAGGCCTAAAATGACCATTATAGGTTGGATAGTGGCTAGCTTTTTCTAGGTTTCCAAGGTAGTGTTCTTCATGTTCTTGGAAAGAACATTGCCTTAGCTTTATGATTTGGATCTTTTTTGGTCCATTTATTTGCATATAACCCTTCAAACAACTTGATTAACAAATAATCTAAGTTTAAAATACACCAATAACACGAATTTATACATTTAGATTCTAGATTTCTTTTGATTGTCCGAAATACATTTTGATCAAATCGTGGCTTTTGAGTGATAATCGATGTTTTTTACGCTTGATTCTTGATCCATGCATGTTTGCGAATAAAACCATGCCTTTGTTTGCTTGAAATTTGGTTTGGTTTGGTTTGGGTTGCACGTTGCTAGGTTTATGCTTGAATGTTCACCGTGTTCATTTGTTATGTGTTTGATCCGTTTTATCCAAGAATTTTTTTTTATGTTTAATTTGTTTTTTTTATGTTTTTCAGGTCAACCTGGTCACTCAACTCAGTCGAGTCAAAACCGGGTCAGACATTTAAGGCCATGTTTGGTTTGACATCTTGATAAATTAGTTTTTGGCCTAAGGAGGTGTTTGATAACCACACACTTAAGCCTGTTTTGGCAGTTTCTCTAAAGAAAAAAAAGTTGCCAAACATGGCCTTACAAATACACACACACACACACACATATGAGGTGTTTTATCATTTTTATGCAAAATTCAAAAAATATATATTTGCATGCATTTTGGATTCAATAATTACTTTACTGAATCCATGAGAATTTGGTCAATATCTCAATAACCTCTAAAAATTTTAATTCATGAGAATTAATGGTCAATATTCATTTTTTTATGTGTTTGTCTTTGCTTTCATACTAAGTTTGCAATCTTGGCTCAAGATGTTAGCATATAGTTTTCATTGTAGTTGAGCTTTTTTTTTTTTTATCAATAAGATTATGCATTTTCATAAATTGTCTTATCTCTTCATCTTTGCAAAATACACACTTACACTAAAACACCTTTTGTTTTCAGGAAATCTGAAAGCAGATAATCCATAAAATCATGAGCACATTACAATGAGAATTAATGACAAAATTTTGATAAATACACAATTGCAATGGTGGAAAATGAATGGGAAAATGATGATGTAAAATAATTCGCTAAGTTACTAGAACAATCAGAGCGAACTTGGAAACCAACAAAAGAAGAGTTAGAGACAATTAATGTCGGTACATGGTAGGATGAAAGAGAATTGAAAATAGGGACTTTAATTATTGTTAGAAAAAAGGGAAACTTGATCTCGCTGCTATGCGAATATGTTGATTTGCTTGGTCTTACGCAAATATGCCTAGTTTAGATACTAACATTGTAGTACATAAGGTGCCATTAAATTAAAGAAATATACATATAAAGCACAAACTACGAAGAACTCATTCAGATATGGTGCTCAAGGTAAAAGCTGAGATAGAAAGACAATATGATGTTGGTTTTTTTAAGGTGGTTAGGTATTCCCAATAGGTATCTAATATAGTGATAGTTCCCAAGAAATATGGCAAAATAAGGGTATGTGAAACTTCATGGATTTAAATAAAGTAAGTTCGAAAGATGACTTCTATTTTTCCATACATTGATGTTTTGGTTGATTATACGATGCAAAGCTCAATTTACTCCTTCATGGATGGTTTCTATGGGTACAATCAGATCAAATGACCAATGAATATAAAGAGAAGACAACCTTTGTTACTCCATTGAGAACTTTTTGCTATAAAGTGATGTCATTCAGACTGAAAAATGTTGGGGCCACTAATAAAAAAGGCAATGATAACTCTGTTCCATTACATGATGCATAAAGAAATTGAAGTGTATGCTGACAACATGATTGCTAAATTAAAGGAGGGAGAAAACCATTGTTAGAATCTGAGAAAGTTATTTGAAAGGTTGAGAAAGTATCAGTTGCAGCTAAACCCCATAAAATGCTCATTTAGGGTCAAACATAGAAAACTACTAGGATTTATAGTGAGTAGCCAAGGTATTGAAGTCGACATTTATAAAGTAAAAGCACTTCAGGCCATGCCAGCACCTAAAATAGAAAAAGAAGTAAGATGATTTTTAAGTCGTTTGAATTACATTGCTCGATTTATATCTTAAATGACAACAACTTGTGAGCCAATCTTCCGACTCTTTTGAAAGAAAAATCCTAGGGTATGAAATTAGGAATGCCAAGAACTTTTGATCAAATCAAACAATATTGGCAAAATCCGCCTTTCTTGACAGTGGCGGAGCCAAAAAATTTTCAATGAGGGGGCAAATTATTAACAAATACTATATTATATAGATATACGTTAGAAATTAATTCAAAGTATATATACTAATTCATATCAAGTAAAATTAATTTAAAAATACTTTTAAAATGAAAAAACTTACATTATAATTGTTCTCTAATATTTTTAATAACTAATTATAAAAGAATAAAATTAAAATTAAACAATAAAATAAATAGAAAAAATAAAGAAAATTTACCTAAAATATAAAGCAAAAGGAAAAAAAGATTAATTACTTACCTATACTTGATAAGAAATTTGCATACGAGAGAGGTAGAGAACAACAGCTCATGAAAAGAATAAAGCGGCACAGCAACTCATGAAAAGAACAATGCAGCAAAAACAGGGAACAAAAAATACTCTTTGTTTGTTAGTTAGGGGATTCTATATTTTAAAGCCGACACCATCAATTTGATATAGAAATAAAAGGGAAAAAGAAAAAAAATTGTGGAATGAGCTGTATATATATATGTCAACAATTATAAACAATGATAGCTTTCCTTTTTCCTTCCCTGCAGTAACAATTTCCTAAGCTAATATATTAATATTTTTTAAAAAAAAAAATTTAAGGGGGCAATTGCCCCCTTCCCTACGTGGCTCCGCCACTGTTTCTTGATGCCTCCCATTTTTGGCAGACTATTGATTCTATATTTGACAACAACTAAAAAAGCAATGAGATGTGTGCTCAAGCAAGATGATGGGTCTAGAAAAAAGAAGAGAGTGATCTATTATTTGAGTAAGAAGTTCATAAATTGCAAGTCCAGATACACAATGGTAGATAAGCTTTGTTGTGCTCTTGTATGGGCTATAAAATGACTTCAACAGTACATGTTATATTATACTACATGACTGATTTCAAAATTGGATCTTCTTAGATATGGGCTACAAAACCACTTCAACAGTACATGTTATATTACACTACATGACTGATTTCAAAATTGGATCTTCTTAGATATATATTTGAAAAACCTTATTTATCAAGTAGGATAGTAAGATGGTGGGTGTTGTTGTATGAGTATGACATCGTGTACATGACAAGAAAAGTTGTGAAATAAAGTGTTATTGCTGATCATTTGGCAGACAATGAAATTGAAGATTATGAGCTTTTGAATTTTGATTTTCCAAATAAAGATGTGCTGGTAGTAGAAAAAGAAGAAGAGCTAGATTAGTGGACATTATATTTTGATGAAGCAGCAAATATACATGGTAATAAAATAGGAGTAATGATAATTTCCCCTAACATAAAGTAATACATTGTTTTGATCAAGCTGCAATTTGAATGCATCAATAATATAACTGAGTATAAAGTTTGCATCCTTAGATTAGAAGGTGCATCAGAGTTTAAGATAAAAAAAAAAACTTGATATCTATGGAGACTCGATGCTGATAATCTGTCAAGTGAAAGGAGAATGCCAAACAAAAATTGAGAAGTTGAGGCCATATCAATAATATATGTCCAAACTAGAAAAAGAATTTGACGAGATAAAATTCACCCATATAGAAAGAGACAAAAACCAATTTGCTGATGCTTTGGCCACTTTAACTTTCATGGCCAAAATCGATTATGGGAACAAAGTACAACCCATAAGTATTGAAGTCAGGAATTATTTGGCCCACTATTGCTCAATTAAAGGAGAAATGGATAAGAATCCATGGTATATGATATCAAATAGTTTATCCAACACTAAAAGTGTCCCCCAGGGGCATCCAATACAGATATAAAAACCCTGTGAAGGTTAGATATGGACAATTACCTCGCTATTGAAGTGTTATACAAGAGGTTGTCCGACGGAAAATTATTGAGATGTTTAGATGGGACATAAGCAAAAAAGACGCTCCAAGAAGCTCATGAAGTGATTTGTGTAACTCATGTTAGTGGACATATAATGTCTAAACAAGTACAGATGTCAGGATATTTTTGGATGACCATGGAAAGAGATTGCATAGAATATGTCAGAAAATACCATAAATGTCAGGTGTATAGTGATAAGATAAATATGCCTCCAGCTCTTCTATTAAATTTAACATCTCAATGACTATTTGCAATGTGGGGAATCAATGTAATTGGGCTTGTCAATCTAAATGCTAGCAACAGACATTAGTTTATCCTAGTAGCCATTAACTACTTCATAAAATGGGTAGAAGCTAGTTCATATGCTCATGTAACGCATAAGGTAGTGAAGAGATTCATTGAATGAGATTTAATTTGTCGATATGGAGCACCAGAAAAGATAATGACTGATAATGCTCAAGACTTCAATGGAAGAATAATAATAGAGCTTTGCACAAAATGAAAAATTAAACACTTAAATTCATCTTCATACAAGCAAAAAATGAACAACATTGTAGAAGCTACCAACAAGAATATCAAAAAGATTATGCAGAAGATGATAGTCATGTACAAGGACTAATATAAAATGCTCTCTTTTGCTCTGCATACATATCGCACCGCAATAAGGACCTCTACAAGAGATACATCTTATTCCTTAGTTTACAGGATGAAAGCAGTAATGCCACTAGAAGTGAAAACTCATCTCTAAGGGTACTGATGGAATCAAAACTTGAGGAAGCTAATTGGGTTAAGATGAGATACGAGCAGTTAAATATGATCGGTGAAAAGAGATTATCTGTAATTTATCATCACTAGTTGTATCAATAAAGAATGGCTAAAGCATATGATAAGAAGGTCAGACCCAGGGTTTTCGGGAAGGAGATTTAGTACTGAAAAAGATCTTACCTCTACCTGGTGAAGATCAAAGTAAGTGGGCATCAAACTATAAAGGCCTATATTTAGTAAAGAGAGCATTTTCTAGGGGTCTATGTTATTGACAATAATGGATGGAGATAATTGCCTAGGCTTGTAAACTCTAATTATGTAAAGAAGTACTATACATGGTGTACTCATCTTCTTTAAATCAATAAAGTTTGATTATTCATTCTCGTTACATCTTATGTATTTTGCAAATGATCTCAAATGACTCAACAAAAATGTTTTTCTAAAAAAAAATCATTTTCTCTTAAACAAAGGTTTTCAAGATTTAACTTTGGCTAACGATTTCAAGAAAAAATCAATGATATGTCAAGAGTAATGATTCACCAAGCAAATCCCTAGCAGATGGCTAAGTACCTGAAAACCCAAATAGATGACCTAACCATCAAAGTTTGTCTTATAAAAGTTGAATGAAACAAAGACGATAAAGTTTTCATGAATCGTGAACTCGCAAAAAAATTCCATGCAAATCGCTACGATGATGAGGTCAAGATTTATCAATCCTAATCAATCCTGCTGAAAATTAGTAAAGGTCATTATTTGATACCCCCTATAAATAAATATATCCATTGTAGTCCCAATTCGAGCCAAAATGAAGTTTTTTCATACGATAACCCTGCTAGGATCATACCCCATATTGGGAGCAAGTATTAGAAAATAATGAGGATGTGGTTGGAAAACCCAAAAAAGGTAGAATACCTATGAATAGAATCCGCGATTGATGTTGCAAGCCCAACAAGCCCAAAAAAAAGAGGAGCTTTGCTAAAATAAAAAAATCTTGAAAAAACACACGAATATCTAAAAAACAAGCAAAGGCTTTTCCTACAACTACAACCAACAAAGAAAAGGAAAGTCATTGGGGAATTTGCAAATGAAAAAAAAACATCTTTAAGTTTTCTATTAAGGGTTTGAAAAAGAGAAGGGCATTGAGTAAAGAGATTTCAGGAAAGAAAAGTTAATTAGGTGTTTGATTAAAGGTATAAAGTGAACAAGAAACTTAGAAAGATCCCTTTATCTTGATTCCTAAAAGTAAAGGACTTTGATAGCATATCATATGCAAAAAAAGGATGAAAAGGGTGTAAAGAAATGAAAGTGATCCTAGACTCATGAAAAACCTCAAATATCATTTAAGCCTATGAATTCCTTTTCTTTAGTAGCCATGAAACTGAACCTTCATAACGTACCTCGAAAAGTCTATTCTAATCAAGTAAGCTAGAAAGACTGATAAATACTCTCCTAAAACATAAAGAACCATTCACAAGAGTCATGATAAAATGAATAACTATTTATCTTTTTTGAGAAAATTCAAACACAAGACTTCAAACAAGTATATTATCTTTTTTAAACCCAGCAAAATGGGTCACCTCCTAAGCCAATCACCATGATTAAATATCTTTTTTAAAAGACTAATACAAATTATGAGAGTTGCATGAACATTGCTATTTGACATGACTTTGAAAAATCTCAAGCTTTCAAAAAGACAAAGTAAATCTTGTGAAATCCTTGTTAAGGAAAACACCCCAAAATAAAACCTAAATATGTGTCACGTGCATTTGATAGAAGCATATGAAAAATAACATTGTCATAAGACAAAGAATTATAAATGCATTCCCAATTTAGATAGTATTTGTCATGGCCTAAATACTCATAATAAGGAGGTGGCTACAAAGGCAACTCGACACTCAAGATTTGAAAGTAACTTACACAGATTTGCTTGGGCAAACTGGAAGATGATCCGAAAAAAATGATCACCTCGAAAATTACAACCCTCAACAATAAAAAAAAATTATGAATAAATAGGGGGGTTATATTTCAAAAAGTATGCATTGCATATATTCTAACCTCAACTTTGAAATAGTGTTGGTGTGGGATTCGTCAATCAAGAATAAATGAGGAGAAATTTGCATGAGTGAATGAAAGTCGAGAAATGACAAAGAAATCCCATCCATATAGTATGAACAACTAAGGCCATAGGACAAAGCACTTGTTTTAAAATTTTACCATTGAAGGGTTTTTTTTGTTTTGAATTTTGTTTTAGGAAAGTTTTGAAGGATTTTGATGAAAATCTTAGTTTGAATTTCAAAACAGACAGGTCGCCCGTGAAAATAGACTAACTTCAGGGAATCATGGACGCTTGTTGAAATTATTTTTGAATTTCAAAATGGCCAGGTCGCCTGTGAAAATAAAGTAGTTCTTGAATTTCAAAATAGGCAGGTTGCCCGTGAAAATAGACCAATTTCAAGGAAGTATGAACGTTTGCTGAAATTCTTTTTGAAATTTGAAAAGTGTTGGTCACCCGAGAAAATAGATCAATTTCAGGGAAGCATGGACGCTTGCTAAAGTTTGAAAATGGTAGGTTGCCTGTGAAAGTAAATCAATTTCAGAGAAGTACAGACACTTGCTAAAGTTCTTTTTGAAAATTGAAAAAGGCAAGTTGCCCGTGAAAATAAGCCAACTTTTGAATTTTAAAATGGGCAAGTCGCCCATGAAAATAGTCCAATTTCAAGGAAGCATGGACGCTTGTTGAATTTTTTTTTTGAAATTTAGAAAAGATAGGTCGTCTATGAAAATAGATTAGTTTTTGAATTTTAAAAGCAAAGTTTTTGGATGGGTGGATCACCCAACAAGTTGGACAGACACTTTACAAGCTTAACATGCAAAACCTTTGATGACATTTTGCTTCGTAAACATTGTAAAGAGATGGCACTTGTTGTTACCTATTTTTGACCCTATAAAAAAATAAGAAACAAAGAAAAAGTATAAAAAAAATCCAAAATACAAAAGGATATACATGAATAAAGCCCACAAGATTGCCCGTTGATGGTAAAGGACCAAGATGACAAGTGAAAAGTTGAAGGACTAAAATGTATAAGATTGATAAAATTAGCGACTCCTTGACCCCTACGGCACCGCTCACGCCGCGCGTACATGTGCGACATATAGTTAGAGAGAGAAAAAGTGATTTGGAAAGTGAAAGGAGCAATATTTGAAAGAAATGGAGCAAGGCACAAGGTAAACTTGGTTAATTGGTGGTGGCAAAGTTTTTTCATTGCTTTATTTTCATTTATGTTGTAGCTTTTTTATAAGGATTGAAAATCCCCAAATTCTATGCAAGTTAGGGTTTATGTTAAAATAGTATTGGAAGAAAAGATTTGTGAATTGATAAAATTATTTTGGTTTAAATTATACCGCTAATAATGTAAACAAAAGAAAATTTCAAATAGAATGTTGTTTTTCTTTCATTCTAGAGGCTGAAAATGGGTAAAGAAATGATAGGGTGAAGAATTTAGCCAAATAATGTTAATACTATTGTTTTAAATTATATAAGTAAGAAAGATTGGTTTGGGTTGCGGTGTCTTAAAAAAATTTAAGAAAATTATTAATAAGAACTTACCACATTGAGTTAATTTGGTATTAATGTTTTGGTTGTAACGTAAAAGAGAATAGTGTGAAAAATAGACATGACAAGTACATACATACATACATACATACATATATATATATACATACATATCTATATTTGTTGAAATAAATTCTTAATACATGGAAAGTTCTAGTGAGTAAAATCAAAATTTAACTAGTTAAAATGTTGTTGTTGTTACGAGGTTTGTTCGAAGCATAAGAGCATACATCCCAGAAACTCAAGATAAGAGCCCTATCTCTTGAAATTTTGTTATTTCCAAGTTTATGAAAGGCTATTATAATAGTTAGTTTTTAAATAATGAAAATAAATATTTAAAGAATTGATTTGTCTTTAGGACAAAAGAACGTGTTCCAAGAATTTATTTTTCTTCAGGGCGGGCGGGATAGTGTGTTCCAAGAATTGATTTTCTTTCAGCATGAAATAGTAAATTTCAAGATTGGAATTTTTTGAGAATAATGAAGGAAGAATAAATGCGACCGTAAATGTAAAGATTACAAATGAAGGAGAATTTAATGGCGATAATGTTCTTATATTTTTTAATGCATTCATGTTAAAATAATTAAAATTTATCTAAAAAAAATATATTCTAGCTAAAAAAGGGCAAGTGAAAAATGCAGCGTGTGAGTAAAATATATTCTTGTCCTTATTTCAAATCAAATCGTCCATATATATATAGCATTTGTTTTTATTATTTTTTTGTTTTTATTAAATAAAAAACATAGAGAAAAGGAGATATTTTTTGTAACAAAAAAATAAAAAATAAAGAATTATACTAGCAAATCATTTTATTTTATTGGGATTTAAGTTATAACTCTCCTCACGAAAAATAAATTAAATGCAATATAATCAAATTAAAATCTCTAAAGGGCTGTCCATGTCGCTAGATCAGATGTATCAATATAAATCTACCTTTTAATTTTTCGACTTTGTTTTTAATTAACATTAATAAATCCTTTTCAATTTCATTGACATTTTTAATCCTCAATCTACTCTATTAAACTAGCTTATCAAATTTTGAATTTATAATAAAAAAAATTATTGCTATTAAAATTATACTAGTAAGAACTGCACATTCTTCTTTTTTAAGTGAAAAAATATTTTCATGAAACGAGGGTTAATTCACTAGTGCATACATAAATTTCCACGAGGGTGTAAGAGAGAACGGCTATGATAGATATTCTCGAGCTCTTAATGAAGTAAAAGAAAGAAAAAAATGGAGCTTCCAATTTAAAGTTTTCCAGGAAGGGATTGTGCGAGTTGTGCCTAATTCCAGAAAGTCACGGTACAACACGGGCTATTGATATTCAGACCAGGGTTTTGGTATTCTGGGTATTGTATTTAAAAGTACGGTTGTTTTTTAAAGTGTTTTTTTATTTGAAAATATATTAAAATAATATTTTTTAATTTTTAAAAATTATTTTTAACATCAACCATTTAAAATAATTTCAAAACACTAAAAAAATTTAATTTGAAGTAAAGAAAAATAAAATTTTTAAAAAAATATTTTTAAAATTATAAAATAAACAAGCTTTTAGTATTACTTAAACCCATTGCTCGCTTCCCACGAATTGAAAAAACACTTAAAATCACTTCTTAAATAATTAAAGCCTAAAAATTAATGAATCTCCGTATTTGAATTATAATCTTATAACATAAAATCCCCACATAAAACCATTAAAATAGAATTTACAATTGAAATCTGTGCATAAAAAACTACCTATATTGAGAAAAAAAACAATTACAGTCAAAATATTCCATTAGAATTAGTGATGAGGTGGGTAACCCTTATCTGCTACTTATAAAATCAACAAGTGATAGAAAATAAAATAAAGTTTACAATTAAATCTACTCATAAAAAATTATATATATTGACAAAAAATAAATTACAGAGACAAGTGAGAGCTGTGTTTAGTAAATCTTCATCCGCTCCTTAAAAATCAATAAATTAAAGTAAATTTGGTCCGGTTTAATTATCCTATTATACAAAAAAAAAAGTTGAAAATTCAATCATTATTTATTTATTGAAAAGTAGTTTTTTTTAAGAAAGTAGTTTTGCATAGAAAATAAATTCTTGAAAAAAAATATTATTTTTTATATTTGACAGCATCATAAAAAACAAGTCAGTATTTAATTATAACATAAAAAATAAACTGGAAAATAACTTATAAATATTTTAATTTGTTTTCAATTTTATTTAACATATTTATATATATATATATATATATAATACTCTAAAAAACATGGGAAAAGTACTGTAACTTTCCCCACGCATTTTACTTTCCCTATTATTAATATATTATATTATTATAATTATAATTATTATATTATATTTATTATTAAGTAATAGGCGGGGAAAAACACTTTAACTTTATAATTATAATAATATAATAATAATAACATATACTAAAACACTTTGAATTATCTTTTTATTTTGTTTTTTGCTGTTTTTATTTAATTTTTTTTGTTTTTTTCTTCGTGTTTTTTTCTTTTAATAATTTTTTAAAATTTAGTTTGTTAATATTATTTTTTATTTAGTTTATCAGATTTTCATGACGTATATCTCGAGTTTGATGGGTTAACCTGAAATTTTTTTAACTTTTTTTTTTTAATTAATTTTTTTCATTTAGTTTAGTTTGTTAATATTAAATTTCTTTCTATTTAATTATCCGACTTTCATGACATGTATCCTGGGCTTGACGGGTTAACCTGATTTGACGATTTAACCCAGTTAACCCGTCAATTTTTTTTTCTTTTTAGTTATCAAACTTTCATGACGTGAATCCCAGATTTGACGGGTTAACCTGAGTTGAAGGGTTAACTCAGTTAATTCATATTTTTTTTTCTTCATTAGTTTTTTTTCTTCCTGTTGATTTTTTTTCTTTGTTTTTTTCTTTTTCATTAATTTATTTAATTATCATACTTTTATGACACAATCTTCCAGCCAGACCCACATCCAAGGCTATTAGATTTGGTGTTGCAGTCAAACTCACTTAAACTTAGGTCATGCAAGTTTAATGTTACTATTAATATTATTAATATTATTTTTGGGTCAGGCGTTGCAGTTAAACCCAAGACTTTTGGATATAGCTTTACAGAAAGACCTAACATTTTTAAATCTTAGTTTTTTTTATTTTTATATATATATATATATATATATATATAAAATAACCTGTGGCCTCGCGCGGGTCATGTAACTAGTATATATATATAACACATTGAATGCAACTATTTCACCATTAACAATAAAAAAATGAGATATAAAAGTATAATTGTGAAAGGAAAAAGAATTTATTATATTATATATTTATATATAGCTTATTTTATGATATATATATATATAAATATTTTAAATATAATATTATAGATATATAACATTGTTAAATATTTTTTAATTAAAATTTATTTTTAAAACCTCAAAATCAATTTTTTTAAATTAATAAAAACTCTAAATTAATTAGTTAATGGTATTAATTAAGAGTTATATATTCCGATTTTAATTTTTGGCATGAATTGTACTGGGGATAAATATATACAAAGATAGATATTTTGTAGAAGCAGGGATGGTAATAAACACCAGGGAAGAAAATGTAATTTTCTTTTATGTTTCTAACATACAATTTTACTTCTCATATGGATTTAGTCATAGAAAACCATAAACTTTGTCGTGGAATAAAATAACAATAGTACATATACAAATCATTCATCTCATACTTATTATCTATTACAAGGTTGGATTAGTTGAAAGGTATTTTAAGAATAATGTTTTTTTTATTATTAACGAAAGTGTTCGGGTGAGATTGCTTGCATTTCGACTAATCTTACAGGTTTTGAAATTAACGACCATGTAAGTTTCCAGTTGTCTTCATATTAGCAACTACAAAGCTCAAACTTGAAATTATATAAAAAACAAATTTTTTAATTTTAAATTTTTATCACTAAACCAGTTACCACTAAACCAGCTACTAAATGATTTTAAGGATAATGTTTCGATAACATGTGACTGGCTTCTAGCGGGTTAATGTCCCTATCGAAGAAATTTTCAAGATGACGATAACATTCAAAAGCGGTAAGGGGTGTTTGGATACAACAAAAAAACAACAATTTCTGATTAAGAACCAAGAACTGTTTCAACTTCAGTTTCTTTTCCTTCTATTGTAGTTGATCTTGTTGCTAGCTAGTTTCCTCTGCAACTTCATGTTTTCCAGCTTCCTATGTCAAAATTCAATCCTATGAATTATTTGCATTAAATGAAAGTAAAATACTCAGGTTGTTGGGGTTTATGTGGAATCCATTATCATGGGTTATGGAAGCAGCAACAACTATGGCAAGTTGAGGTAGAATCCATCTTCTCTCCATCTTGATTTTGCAAATGACAAAAATAAAGAGGAAAAGGCGATGGAAAAAGAGAGATTTGTGGAAGTTGTATTTGTATAAAGTTTATTTTATATGTTAAAGAAAAAGAAAGTATTATTTGGAATTAAGGAAAAAAAAACACTTTCTTTGTAGGAAAAAAAATACATTTTTTTGGTTAAAAATATTGAAAAGCTTGAAAAACTACTTTTTAAGAAAGTGTTTTCTTAAAACAAACAAGGCTTTAACGTAATTCTCCCCCCCCTCCTTTTTTTTCAAGTCTACCTTGTTTTTTTTTCCTTTTCCTTTTAATTTCATTTTTTTCTTTTAAATTTCATTCTTAATTTTTTTTTAACAAGCTGCTGTGTTACCTTTAAACCTACCAGGTCAATTAAATTATTTCAGCACAATCCTTATATGATTTAATTTTAAACTTGAGCTAGATAAAAAATCTAGTTAAGAGATTTTTCCATCAATTTCATCTTTCTATTTTAATTTTATCCTTAGATTTTTTTTATTGATAAGCCAAATTGTCTTTAAACAAATCAAGTTAATTAAGTTATATTGGAGAAATTCTCAATTATTTATTTTTTAACTCTGTTTTGGTAAAATATTGGACTAAGAGTTTTTACTTTTATTTTTCTATTAATTTTGTTTTTTTAATTTATCATCAAAATTTTTTATTGACGGGCTAAATTGTTTTTGAACTAGTTAAACTAGCTAGATGACAATAAATTATTTTTTTTATAATTTAATTTTAAAATCAAGCTAATTAAAATATCCCATTAAAATATTTCAAAGTTAATATACGGCACTGTCAAGTAATTATTTATATTCTGGATAATCTTTGTTGAATTAATTATTTTTTATTTGATTAACAATAGAGCGGAGGTTTTAAAACTATAATTTTTAAATCTTTCTTGGTGGCCGATCGAGTTCAAGATCTGGATTATGGGTTTTGATCGGGTTAGTCGGGTTAATTTTTATTTTAAAAAAATTAAAAATGACATCGTTTTAGTAAAAAAAATTAAAGGGTTACAACCGTGTTTTGTTGGGTCAACCTGCCGGGTCGGCTGAGTTACACTAGGTCCTGATTTTTCCTATTTTTTTATCAACCCAGCTTAATTCCAGCCCCAGATTAACCGGATCCCAAGTTAACCCGCTGGACCAGGCCGGTTTTCAAAAGTATCCTTTAAACCATTCTTGATCTAAATAGTTTGAAATTCTGATCCTAAACAAATCCATCTTTTCAGAAGACACTTGGTTTCGGATAGACCCCTCCTTTGAAATTCATCAAAAAGCACATGTACATATCCTATCCCAGATTCTTTATCTTCTCTCCACCTATCACTGGGTTCGCCGTGGCTAAATAATTGAAAATAAAAACTAAAAACTAAAATATTTTTCTAGACAATCATCACTTAAAATTTTAACATGGTTTTGAAACTGTGCATGATATAACTGGTCAATCTGAAACTTAGTTGATTTAGAATTAAAATCGGGTCACGTCGAAAAAAAAAAAAGAAAAAGTCATGACCCGGTATAATCTGGTGACCCGGTTGACCGACAAAACCCGGTTGTAACATGTTGATTATTTTTTTTTACTAAAACAATGTTATTTTAAACTTTTTTAAATAAAAATTGACCTGAACGAACTAGTGATTTGATCAAAACCATGTAATGTGGTTAAAATTTAGAATTCAAATCTTAGACCTGGCTGACCTCGATCGAGTTTAAAAACAATGATTTGAACTACAAAAAGGAAACTTTCTAACTTAAACAAAAAACCCCTTGGAGCTCATATATTTTTGCCCAAAGGATATACTAAAAGTATTCGGCCTTCCACATGAATTATTCAGTTCAGATAGGGAATTGACGTGGTTCCTTATCCTCTAGTAAGCACTAGATTGATAGCATGTGTTACATCACATGCTAACGTGTTTTTTATTTAAAGAAAAAAAAAAAAACTAAAGCGATACAAATAATTTTAAAAAGGCAAATTAAATAAATAAATTAGGTTATTGATTCGATTATGTTTAACAATTCAATTAATTTAATATTGTAAATAAAAAATAAAACAGCAATAAATAAATTAACCAAGAAATTAACAAAAACATATTTTTATGTTAAATCAAGTAATTTTGGTGAAAGCAAGTTAAATAAAATCATGAAACTTAATCACCAAATAACCCAATATTAAAAGGCAAATAATTTAGATTATTTCTAAAATCAGTGAAAAATCAATATAAAATAAATAAAAAAATAACAGAGCCCAATCTAAAATCAAATAAATACTGAAAGATGAAATTAAAAAATATGATCTTTAAAAAAAAGAAACCAAGTAAATCCGGGTGAATCTTCTAAACCTAAGTTAATTTTTCAACTTCACAATCTTTTAAATCCTAGACTTGGCCTCAATTAAAAATGTCAATTCCTAATCAATTTAATGTTGAAGGATGAAATCAATAAAAAAAATATTAATTTAAAAAATTTTCCAAAGAAAAAAAATAACAATAAAAAAATAAGGATTAAATATGACAGGAAAAAAAACCGTAGGATGGTGAAATCACAAAAAGATTTATATTTTAAAACTATCCAAAACAAAATAAATAATAATAAAAAGAATGAGAATCCAATTTGATATATGAAAAAAATAGAAGAGGATGAAATTGAAAAATAAAATCCAATTTAATAAATGATTTTATATAAAAACAAATATAAATTAAAAAAATAAAGACTAAAATTAAAGAAAAAACAATTGAAAGTTTGCCATGAAATTTTAAAGGCCAGGCACAAAATTTGAGATGTTGAGAAGATCAAGAAGGAAAAAAGAAATAAAAAGAAAAGATCATTGATGCAAAACCTAAGAGTGTGTTTGGTATTGCGGTAGCTGTTGTGGTTTAAAAAAAGTTGTTTTATAAAAAGTACTTTTAATTGAGGTTGGTTTGAAAAAATAGGTGTTTGGTTAAAACTGTGGTTGAAATTGAGGTTGAATAAAAAGTAATTTAATGTGTTTGGTTAATAATACTTTTGAAATTAAAGTTATAAAATAATTTTAAAAAATATATATTAAAATTGATGATTTTTAATTTAAATATTGTAGATTTAACTATTACTATTACTTCATGAAATAAATAATACTTTATATAAAATATTTTTTATTATGCCATTAAACCATCTACAATTCCATTACGTACAAAATTCATTCGACAAGAACTATAGTTTCTATAATTTTTTGAGCGTGCAATAAAATTAGATAAAATATTATCAGGAATAAAATTAATTTGATATTACAGTGCGAGTAAATTTAATTCATTCGATACTAGTTTTTCGAGAAAAAAATATTATGTACATGACAATGCAAAACTAGTTTTTTTAAAAATAAATATACAAAAACTATACACACTAAAAAAAAAAAAAGAAGTCACTTGAACAGTGCAAATGAATTGCACTGTGCACGCGAAGACAAAAGTTCAAAAAAACAGCCAGGAGCTGCTTCGCCAATTTTACGTTCAAAACGTGAATTGGCATGGGCCCCACCGGTTATTAAATAACGTTTTGGATATTACTAAACAACATGTTTGCTGTGGTTGCTTCAAACGCAGAAGCAACCACGCAAACAAACAGCCTCTTATTGGCTTCACACCGTCATATAACGGAGAGGTTGCCAAGACAATTAAAACATCATGGTGAAAAACAGTGTTTGGATATTAAAATTCCCCACACGCTCCGCTAGAAGGGAGCGATGGTGTCTAAGTATGTATGCATGCTAATTTTTTTAAATTAAATCTAATATTTCTTAAATTACCAAGAAACCATTAAATGAAATTCAATATTACAAAAAAAATAAAAATTAAAAGGAAAAAAAAACCTTTTCACACTAGCCTTAGACTTTTTTATTTTATTATTCTAAGGTACAATTTATCTTTTTATTGTGTTAAAAATATGAAAAGGCAAAAAGCCTCTCTTTGCAAGTTCAATATATATTTTTTAAAATTTTAAACGTGTTCATGATATTTTACTATGCAAAGAAAGTTCAGAAGAGGTAGACAAATGAAATTGTTATAATAAGGTACCATTATTATTATTTTATTGTGCTAAAAAAAGAGAGTATAAATCACTTTATCTCTAATTAAATTGTTATTGCCGAAATGATCACCTAAAAAAGATGATTTTATCCCATCAGCTATGTTTTTATAAAGAATGGGAAAAAAATTATAATAGGCAACAGTGTAATCCTAAGCTCCTTCAGTGTTTTTGTTTTTTGAATTTAAAATTCAAACATACACTGGCAGCAGAGAGACATGTGCCGCTCTAGAAAGTGAAGATAGTTACGAATACATGTTTATAGCATCGCGCAGGAAGTGTCCACTGAATGCAAATCTGATCAATGCATCTCTTACATTTTCCAGCAATTTGGGGGGAGAGAGAGGAGGA
>Ga0325411_1001028_pt1 | contig 30434 bp, 25 predicted proteins | sample PopdelMetagenome_13_FD_206181 | JGI IMG/M metagenome (GOLD analysis project Ga0325411, IMG submission 206181) | Populus deltoides microbial communities from Bellville, Georgia, United States - Xylem-PdIQD-R4 | ecosystem: Host-associated > Plants > Phyllosphere > Stem > Wood/Secondary xylem...
TTTTTATTGGGTATCTCATTCGCATTATCCAAGTTACAGAGTTTAGTTGGCATGCCTGACTTCATGGTTGTTTTTTTAATTGAATTTTTTTTTCAAATTAATCCTTTTACATTGGATTTTTTTTTTTTTTGCTTTATCTTGGCTTATCTCAATCTCATTACTTTGCTTGCATATTTGTTGTACTTACTTAGGTTAGCTCATCTCAATTTTTTTCCTTTTTTTAGTTTTATTTTTATTTTTTAAATTTAATTGACTGAAATCTTTGCTTCATCATCTTTTTTTCATTTTGATAACATTTTTTTTTCTATCAAGTTCCTATAATACCTTTTAGTTGTTATTTGTTCTTTTATTATCTAATTAAATTATACTAGTTTTTTCTTTTTTTGCTTAGTCAGATCTATGCCCCAAGTTATTTTGTTTTACTTCTTTGAGACATTTGTATCATTCGAACATCTTTTTTTAATCAATTAAAAGAAAATGTTAGCTCGCAATGTAGCGTAAGCCCACAAATCTAGTTTACATTATTTTTATTTTTATTTATTTATTTCTTGAGGATTTTTTTGCAATGGTGGATTGGTTAAACAATAAAGTTATACTTTTAAGTTGAATTATTTTTTAAATTTAATATAAACTTTGAAATTGTACTTATTTTAATTCGTATGAAAACAACTTACACACATATTTATAATAATTTTTAACAAGAAAAACATTTATAATTATGTATATGTTTGTCACATCTTGCATAAAAGCAAGTTGGTGGTAGAATCACTCCTCCGAAAGATAGGTTCATGAAAAAATAGAGTTGCCACTCTTTATTTTTAAGTAAGGAAGACAATTGAATCCAATCCCAATAGATACAGACTAAACCAACCCCCCTTACACACACACACACACACACACACACATATATATATATATTTGGTTTCTATGTAGTCATAGACACAATTCACTATTTATTACAATAGTGAAGTGACATTTATGGCCTTCCTAAAAAACAATTGTTTGTCTTAGAATCAGGGGTATTTTTATCTTTTCTCATGACTCATTAGTTATTATAGGTTTTTTAGTTTATTTTTGTCTTTTTCATATTTTAATGAAAATTAAAATAACTAAAAAACTCCCAGGAACAAAAAAAAAAAACACTTTCGGGCAGTGGTATTTAAGTCTTTTTCTTTTTTATACATAATAAAATTACAAATATGCCTTTGGATCCAAGAAATTTAAGTCATTGGAATTAGGGGTATTAGGATCTTTTAGCCTTAATTATTTTGTTAATTGTTGGTTTGATCGAGGGTAATAATAATTTAACATTTAATTAATATTTTTTATTTTGGAAAGCTAGTGGTGCATATTGTGCACTTTGAGTGATGCGCGCGCGTGCGTCTATATATATATATACATATATATATATAGTGATTTCTATATAGTCATAGACACAATTCACAATTCACTATAATAGTGAAGTGATGTTTATAACCTTTTAAAAAATATTGCTTACCTTGGAATTAGGGGTATTTTTATCTTTCCTCATGATGCATTAATCATTATAGGTTTTTTAGGGTATTTTTTTTCCATATTTTAATGAAAATTAAAATAACTAAAAAAATCCTAGGGACAAAAAAAAAAAAAAAACACTTTCGGGCAATGGTATTTAAGTCCTTTTCTTTTTTATACATAATAAAATTACAAATATGCCTTTCGATCCAAGAAATTTAAGCTATTGGAATTAGGGGTATTAAGGTCTTTTAGCCTTAATTATTTTTTTAATTGTTGGTTTGATCGAGGGTAATAATGTAATTTAGCATTTAATTAATATTTTTTTTAATTTGAAAAGCTAGTGGTGCGTGTTGTGCACTATGGGTGATGTGTGTAGCAGATCCCAGTAGTGGAAAATATGTTTTCATTGTCTCCTTTTTCTTTGTAAGTGGCGTGTGTCATTATATGATGATCGGTTTATCACTGGTGACTCTTTCTTTCTTTTTTCCCTTCATTTCTCTCCCTTACACCAAGAAATGCATTATGGTCTAAATTCTCCGAGACTTCGGTTCCTTGTGCACCGCCCTCCTCTTGCTCCCACCCCTGTACGTCCGAGCCCTGAGATCCTAGGAATGATGCATGATCGCATCCCAGCCTCTGCGACGCCTTGCTCCTGGAGGGGCTCAGGGGGACGAATCAGAGCGATGAGGCTGAATCTCAGTGGTAATCCCTTGAAAAAAAGAGAATTGAATGATAGTAATAGTGCTACTGATAGCAATAGTGCCATACAGCCTACCACCCTAATCGGGTGGTAAATTCTGTCGGGTTGTTTGGGAATGCATCCCCTATCGATTCTTTAGACCTTCAGAATTTGAAGCTACAGGTGTCAGAAAAGTTACCATAAGGATAACTGGCTTGTGGCAGCCAAACGTTCATAGCGACGTTGCTTTTTGATCCTTCGATGTCAGCTCTTCCTATCATTGTGAAGCAGAATTCACCAAGTGTTGGATTGTTCACCCATCAATAGGGAACATGAGCTCGGTTTAAACTGTCGTGAGATAGGTTAGTTTTACCCTACTGATGACAGTGTCACAATAGTAATTCAACCTAGTACGAGAGGAACCATTGATTCGCACAATTGGTCATTGTGCTTGGTTGAAAAGCCAATAGTGCGAAGCCACCATGCGTTGGATTATGACTGAACACTTCTAAGTCAGAATCCGGGCTAGATGCAACGCGTGCACCCACCATTTGATTACCGACTTGCAGTAGGGGCCAATCAGGCGGAAAATTCCATCCAAGGTATGTGTTGTTGGCCAAGCCCTCGCAGTGAAAGAGCCGCGCGTGCCACCTTGAAGTATAATTCCAACCGAGCGGTGGGTAGAATCCTTTGCAGACGACTTAAATCCATGACACGTCTACGAGTTGGGTTGTTTAGGAATGCATCCCAAGTCGGGCGGTAAATTCCATCTAAGGCTAAATACGGGCAAGAGATTGATAGCAAACAAGTATCGCGAGAGAAAGATGAAAAGGACTTTGAAAAGAGAGTTAAAGAGTGCTTGAAATTGTTGGGAGGGAAGTGGATGAGGGCCGGCGATGCCCTCGGTCGGATGTGGAATGCTTATGGCCGGTCCGCCGATCGGCTTTGGGCGTGGACCGATGCATATCACAGTGGCGGCCCAAGCCCGGGCCTTTAAAATGCCCGCAGAGACACCGTCATCATGATCGTAGACTGTAGTGCGCGTCGTCACGGCGTGTCTTGGCACATACACTTTCTAGACATCGACCTGTGGGCTCCTTATTCATCTCGTCTTGAAACACGAACCAATGAGTTTGACATGTGTACGAGTAAACCTGTAAGGCGTAAGGAAGTTGACTGGTGGGTTGCACCGCCGCCCGACCTTAATCTTCTAAGAAAGGTTCGAGTGAGAGCATGCCTGTTGAGACCCGAAAGATGGTGCATTATGCTAGAGCGGGGCGAAGCCAGAGGAAACTTTGGAGGAGGCCCGCAACGATACTGACGTGCAAATCGTTCGTCTGACTTGGGTATAGAGGCGAAAGACTAATCGAACCGTCTAGTAGCTGGTTCCCTTCGAAGTTTCCCTCAAGATAGCTAGAGCTCGATGCGAGTTCTATTGGGTAAAGCCAATGATTAGAGGCATTGGGGGCGCAACGCCCTCGACCTATTCTCAAACTTTAAATAGGTAGGACGATACGACTGCTTCATTAAGTCGCGCCACAGAATCGAGAGCTCCAAGTGGGTCATATTTGGTAAACAAAACTGGCGATACGGGATGAACTGGAAGCCGGGTTACAGTGCCCAATTGTGCGCTAACCTAGAACCTACAAAGAGTGTTGGTAGATTAAGATAGTAGGACGGTGATCATGGAAGTCAAAATCCACTAAGGAGTGTGTAATAACTCACATGCTGAATCAACCAGCCCTGAAAATGAATTGCGCTGAAGTACGCGACCTATGCCCGGCCATTGGGGCAAATGTCAGGCCTTGTTACAACTTACCGGAAGGTCAAAGAAGTTGGTGACCTGATGATAGGGGAGCCGGCGACCGAAGCCCCGGTGAACGACGGTCGTAACAATAACGGTCCTAAGGCAGCGAAATTCCTTGTCGGGTAACTACAGGGCTCCAACGATGCTTCTGTACAGAGATGGATTATGAAATGGAGCTTTCTCTAAATGATAAGGTTCAGTGGACTTCTCGCGATGTCGTCGGTGGCGAACCGCTTACGTCGCCACGATATGAACACTTCACCAGACCATTCAATCGGTAGGAGCGACGGGCAGTGTGTATAAATGGTAGGGACATAGTTAATGCGAGCTAATTACTCACGGTTACTAGGAATTCCTCGTTGAAGACCAACAATTGCAATGATCTATCCTTATCACGATGAATTTTTAAAGATTACTCGGGCGTGTCGGTCAAGGCTATAAACTCGTTGAATATATTAGTGTAGCGCGCGTGCGGCCTAGAACATCTAAGGGCATCACAAACCTGTTATTGCCTCAAACTTCCTTGGCCTGGAAGGTCATAGTCCCTCTAAGAAGCTGGTCACAGAGGGTCACCTCCACATAGCTAGTTAGTAGGCTGAGGTCTCGTTCGTTAACGAAATTAACCAGACAAATCGCTCCACCAACTAAGAATGACCATGCACCACCACTCATAGAATCAAGAAATAGCTCTTAGTTGCTCTCCTTCCACCCGAAGCTGTTTCCTCCCGTGTTCATGGTTGTCCACTGCACCTGATACCAAAGTTGTCTCCTGTAACCCGTTTCTTTCAACCCGTTTCCTTTCTTTCTCGCTTGTTACGCAAATGGAAAAAAGCGAAGAGAAACCTGCAGCATCTATCAAGTGTCAATAGGACCCATTGCATGCTCCTATTCCATCTCACACAACCCAAGGTGGTTTGCTGGTTCTTGGACTCAAGTCGGCTCTTGGTACGCTTGATGGTTCTATTTCCCACATACTAAGCGCAGATCCACCCCTTTCCCCTACTGTCATCACATCCAGCGACGCAGGTATAAGCACTGCTAGAGAGGCAGATGGGTCTCCGATGGATAATACAAATGCATCTCTAGATGGGTTCCTTGTAGAAGACTGTTAAGATGGAGACGATCTTGAAGAAAAGCAGCTAGTTTTCTCTTGCTCTGAGGAAGAATATGAAAGGTCTCCACCATCTTCTTCGGCTTTGGTCATTTCAGAGTTACCACCTTCTCCATCTCCGGCCACCCCTGTATCACCTGCAAAGCCTAGCGGTGTTGAGTCTAACCCGTCAAATATTGAAGCAACAGGTAAACCTCATCCTCCTTCCTCAATAAATGGTAGATGGCGAGACCTGTTCTCCTCTAACCGAAACACATCTATTTGCTCTAAGCTCATGCATTTCTCAGACTATAATGCTATTCTGTCATGTCCCTTCTTAGAAGAAGACTTAGATCATTCTAGTGATGATTGGAAACTCTGTGTTATGGGATATGTGTCTGGCAAATTTTCTGGGTACAGGGCACTTAATAATATTATTGGGAACACCTGGAAGTGTCCAGCCTCACTCCCCATACATGAATCGGGCTGGTTAATATACAGATTTGAAAATGAAGAGGATAAGCTCTTTGTCTTGTGTGGTGGTCCCTATTTAGTTTATGGCCGTCCGTTAATCGTGCATCAAATGACAGAATATTTTGATTATTCTTGCTCTGTAATGACTCATGTTCCCGTTTGGGTGAAGTTCCCAAACTTGCCTCTAAAATATTGGACATTGAGATGCTTATCTAAGCTTGCAAGTGTCCTGGGGAAGCCAATACAATGTGATAAACTAACATCCACAAAGGAGAGGCTGTCATATGCCCGTGTCTTGGTGGAAGTGGATTTACTTGAGGACCTTCGGTCTTTCATTGATGTAGTGCTGCTTAATGGAAACCCTCTCTATCAAAAGGTCATATATGAGACATTGTTAAAATTCTGTAAAAACTGCAAAGTGCTTGGGCACTCAACCGGAACATGATCCAAAAATCAGGTTGATCCTAGACTAGTAGAGAAGAAAGGAACAGCAAAGGAGGCTGCCATGTCCAAAGGCAGTGTTTTCTCTAGACTCAGCCCCCCTGTTGATGCTCTCACAGACCCTCCACCTAACCCTCCTGTTGATGCTCCCACAGAACCTCAACCCCACCCTTCTGTTGTAGTTCCTACAGACCCTCAGGTTTCCAAAAATGCTTAGGAGGAGCAGCAATGTGACCAAGCTACAACATAAATAAGCTCAGAAGGTTGGGAAATTGTTAAGAGGAAGAAAAATGATACTAAGCAACATTCTTCTCCATCGAAGGGTTTACCTGCAAAAACTAGTTATGCCCCCATGCAGCCTATATCTGCCAAAGGGAAGGAAGTTGCAACTACAGATGATGTTAATGGCAACAAAAAAAGACACAAAGCTGTAGTGGGTATGCTCACCAGGATTTCAGTGCAAAGAAACTCAAATAGATCATCCGACAGTGGTGGGGCATCTCCCACCATTCCTCATCCATGAATATCCTTTGCTGGAATGTGAGAGGACTCAACAGTCCTTTCAAACAGCATGAGGTTGCTGGCCTCATGAAGAGTAAAAAGTTTGATGTTTGTGGTCTCCTAGAGACTAAGTTGTCTTCTTCCAAGGTTGCCTTCATGCAGAAATTTTGGCTGAAGAATTGGAAGTTTGTAAGTAATGCTGAGATTGCCAATACTGCGAGAATTGTTTTATTATGGAATCCTTCCACTATCAGTATTGAGGTTATTAATTTATCTGCCCAAGGTATTCATGTAGTCATTAATAATATGGTGACTTAATATTGTTTTACTGTCATGTTTGCCTATGGTTATAACACTATTTCAGCTAGGAGAGCTCTCTAGAAAGATCTAAAGAGGTGGTGTCCTTCCTCACCATGGATTGTTCTTGGTGACTTTAACTCTATTTTATCTCAGGATGACAAACATAATGGTGAACATGTCTCTAACTATGAAGTCTCTGATTTTAGGGAATGCTGTGCTGACCTTGGGCTTGCTGATTTGAATGCTACTGGTTGTCACTTCACCTGGTCTAATGGCAGTGTGTGGAGCAAGATTGATAGAGTTATGGTGAATCCCTTATGGTCCAGCTCACAGAAGTAGACTCATGTTCATTTCTGCACTCCTGGAGCTTTCTCATATCATTCTTCAGCTTCAATCAAGATAGGGTTGAGACCTCTGCTAGGCAAGTGGAACTTTAAATTCTTATGTGGGCAGCTCATCCTAACTTTATGGAGCTGATTACTAACAACTGGGAAACTGAGGTGTCTGGATCCCGAATGTATATTCTTTGTAAAAGGCTCAAGTTTTTGAAGAAACATCTAGGGTAGCTTAATAAACTTCACTACAGTCATATCTCGAAAAGGGTGGCTAGAGCTGAAGCAGATTTGGATCGCCATCAAACTCTCTTACAGATGGATAGAGATAACAACCAACTCTTGACACAAGATAAGCTGCTTAGATTGACTCTCATTAATCTTAAGTTTGTAGAGAAGATGTTCTTCAGTTAGAAACTCAAAAATACTTTCTTTAAGGAAAGTGATAAGGGCACTCATTTCTTCCATTCTTTAATAAATCATACTCACAGGAGAAACTACATTTCAACTATTCAACATCCTGATGGTATGCTCACTACATCGATATCATAAGTTGGAGAAGAATTTGTCAGATACTATCAGGAGCTTCTTGGAACCTCGAAACATACTACTTTCATTGATGTAGAGGTGGCTCTTAGTGGTCCCTGTATTGATGCAGGATCCCATTCTTTTCTTCTAGCTTCGGTGTCTAATGATTCAATTAAGAAAGCCCTTTTCAGTAATAGTAATGACAAGGCCCTTGGCCCCGGTGGTTACTCGTCCTATTTTTTCAAAACAGCTTGGGACGTGGTTGGCAATGACTTCTGTGCAGCTATACGTGATTTTTTTTTGTCTCTGGCCTACTCTTGAAGCAAGTAAATCACTCAGTAATAGCTCTTGTGCCCAAGTCTGATAATGTCACCTTTGCTGCTGACTTCAGGCCAATATCCTGTTGCAATGTTATTTATAAAGTTATCTCTAAGATCCTGGCAGGTAGAATGGCTAATGTTCTTCATGAGATAATTAATCCTACTAAAAATGCATTTCTTGGAGGTAGAAATATGGCAGACAACATCAACCTCATGCAGGAGCTCCTTAGGCATTATGGCAGGAAAAAAGCCTCACCACGATGTATCATTAAAATTGATTTCAGGAAGGCATTTGATTCTGTCCAGTGGCCTTTTCTTAAGCAACCGATGAAACTATTTAGGTTCCTAGATCATTTTGTCCATCTTGTTATGATGTGTGTTGAAACAACATCCTTCTCAGTGGCAGTTAATGGTGACTTGTTTGGGTTTTTTGCTGGTAAATGTGGTGTTCGGCAAGGAGATCCATTATCTCTCTATCTTTTTATCATGTGCATGGAATATTTTTCTCGGCTGCTTAATATGGCTACCCAAAAGGCTGAGTTCCATTTTCACCCGAAGTGTCAGTCCTTGGGTATAAGCCATTTAGCTTTTGCTGATGATATACTTTTGCTATGTCGTTGTGATACACCCTATGTTGACATTCTGCTCCAGCAACTATTTATTTTTGGGAGGATGACTGGATTAACCATTAATGCAGCTAAATCTTTTATTTTCTTTGGTGGTGTTGGGGAAGACACCAAGTGTGCTATGCTGCTTCACACAGGTTTTGCAGAAAGAAGTTTTCCATTTAAATATCTGGGTGTTCCGCTAAGTCCCCATCGGTTGCTAGCTAGTCAATACCACCCTCTACTACATAAGTTGGAGTCATGTATCTGTCCTATGCTGGAAGACTTGTGTTAATTAAATTAGTTTTGCATTGTATGATTCAAATGTGGCTCAATATTTTTCCTATGCCAAGTCTTGTTGTCAGTAAAATCACTTCTTTATGCCGAAATTTCTTATGGAGTGGTAACCCGCAAAGCAACAAGTCTGCACTTGTGGCTTGGAAACAGGTATGCCTTCCGCTGAATGAAAGAGGGTCAGGTATTCTTGACATTGCAGCCAGAAACAAATGCTTTTTGGCAAGGCAACTCTGGAATATTCATCTTAAATCTGACTCCCTCTGGATCCGTTGGGTCCATCATTTTTATCTCACTCACGGTACAATCTGGAGTTCCAGGGTTCATAAAATTTCATCTCCTCTCTGGAAAGCCATCCTGCTGTTGAAAGATCAGTTGCTCAATGACTGTGGAGGAAATGCTGAAGTTGTTAACACGTTACAAATGTGGCACAATGATGAGAGAAAATTTATTGCTAATGCACATGAACACTTCAGATTCAAAGGACCAACTGTTCACTAAGAAAAAGTGGCATGAGAGCTTTGGTCACTACCTAGGCAGAAATTCATCTTATGGTTAGCTGTGCTTGGAAAGCTGAAAACAAAGGATAGATTGCATTACATCTCTCTAGACACCGAATGTTCTTTCTACAGGCAAGAAAAGGAGACTCATGGTCACCTTTTATTTGCTTGTGCCTGGACCTCCACGTTATGGGGGAAGGTTAAATACTGGTTAAGGCTTACCAGGAATATGACAAGTCTGACTAGTGCTATTCGAGCTATGAATAACAACAAGAAAGGGCTGCAGTCGAGAATGAAAAGAGTTGGCCTTGCTCTGGTTGTGTATATAATATGGGAAGAAAGGAACCGAAGAGTCTTTGAGAATGCAGAAAAATCTATTGATGTTCTATTTCAAAAATTTCAGATCCTATTCTATACTGTCTTGTATTTTCATGACAACAATCACTTGGCATACAATGTTGCAGACTGAAGCTTCGGGCAGTACAGTTTTGGTTTCTGCTGGTTTGGTTTTTTACACTTCATCAGCTAGTCTGGAGGTTTTTACTTTGTATATAATTTTGTGTATTGGTTAAACTAGACACCTCTCTATGGATTAGGTTTCTAAAATAACCAATGCTGTTGTTGGTCTCTCATAGCCCTACGTGGATGGTAGATTTCGTCATCTGCTGTTTTTTGTTGATATTGCTGGTTTACTGTTTCTTCTTGTTCTATACTGGTTTACTGGTTTGCTGACTTAGTTTTCGTCGTCTGCTGCAAGTGATAGTATGAAGCTACCCTGAAGCTTGGTGGAAAATGGCCTTTTAGCCCACTTGGTTTGGAATGGTTCTAGTTGTATAGTTTGGTTATTTGCATGGCATGCATGGTTTTTGCATAGTTTCTACGTGATATTTAATGAAGTTTTGGAGCTCTCTTGGCTGGTAGTGTGCACTTTTGCTTGGATTTTTGTGGCCAACATTCACTCTGGCTGATGATTTACACGTCCCTACATGGAAGGGCTCATGGTTTGCTGTTGGTTTTTTGGATGGGGACTGCATGGTGTCTACGTCGTCGTTTTGTTGAGCTGAGCCTCTGTATGGTCTCTGCATAGTTGAGTTGATTCTGCGTGGTCCCTTTGTCCCTGTGAGCATGAGCTGTTGTCTTTTGCTCTCGGCTGGTTTGGCTGTGTTAGGCTGAAGCTTGGTGGAAGATGGTTGTGGGTTCGCATGGCTCGACTTCGTTTTTGGCTATATGGTTTGGTCTCTTCATGACCTGCATGGTTTCTGCATGTTTTCCTACGTGATTATCATTATCGTGTTGTAGTTTCTCTTGGCTGGAAGTGAGCAATTTTGGTTCTCTTCATAGTACTCTGTGTGGCTGTTGTTGGCCTTGGGGTTGTTTAATTAATGTTGTCTCCTAGGGTGCTTGTTCCTTATTTTTTTGGTTTAGGGTATCTGTTACCCTCCTATCTATATATAGTTTGTTTTTGCTGCTTTTATGGCATGGTTACTTTTGATCTTAATATATTTTTACATTTGATCAAAAAAAGAAATAGCTCTCAGTAAGTCAGTTAGTTAGGAGTGAGAAGCTCTGGTTTGTAGTGAGAGAAAGGACTTGTGATCAGCTGTGAGCCTTCGATTCATCTCACTGTACAACATTTTCTGCTCATAACCTCTGTCCTCTTCACAACTCTTTTTTGGTTCACACCTCTGGACTCTTTCTTCGTACTGTTTGCCCCTTGTGAGCGACGCGTTTGTCTGGCACGGTGTACGCGTATTCTCTTGATAATTGCGGGTCTTTGTGAGGTCCTTTGTATTGCAGATCTAACTCATGGGAAAATCTAAGAAGAAATCGTTGCTGCTTCGTGATGCCCAATCGAATGGTCCTCATCTCGCTCCATGACCATCTCCTATTGTTAAACGCAACTCTCGATCTCCTGCTAGGGACTCCCCCATATCAACCCTAATTGTTCCAATCAAGGCTTAGGAGGGCTTTTCTCCTCATCCTCCTGCTTCTCAAGTACCAGTCACTAACGCGATATCTTTAACTGAAACCCTAGATTTTATGAATAGTGATGTCCATGGGTACTCTTCTGTGATCGGGGTAGCAAGGCAAGCTTTGGATGGTTGTCCTGAATTACTTACAGGACACAACATGAATTTTGCTCAACAAGCTCTTGTTGTTGCTGGTCCCCAACCAGCTTCGCAAATTTTGTAGCTGCCATTGGTTGGTGGAGTCAATGGGCATTCTCCTCGCGTCGTTCTCCTTGGTGGTTCTGGACAGGGTTTGCCTCCCTCTGGCTCCCCCCACCAGGTATTACTCTATCTCTTGTTGATGAAGATTGCCCTAGGGTCACTACTTTGCCCACCACTGTCGTTGGGCTTGACCTTACTCTTGTTTGTTCATTTCATAATTCTGATGTATGTTCTCTGTTACCTGAAGATTTCGGTGAACTTAGAGACATTTGGAAATTGTGTTTAATTGGTTATTCAATTGGTAAAACTCCTGGTTATACTATTCTTGGGAAATACATAGCAAATGTATAAAAATGCAATGCCACTCTGCACATCCATGATTCAGGCTGGCTGGTCTGCCGCTTCTCTTTTGCAGCTGATATGGGCAGAGTGTTTTGCAGAGGGCCCTACTCTATTCAAGGTAAATCGTTACTTCTTAAGCCGATGCCTCCTTACTTTGATTTTGGCAAACCAGATATGTCGTTTGTACCGGTCTGGGTTCGTCTCCTAAACCTTCCACCGGAATGCTGGTCTCCGGCGTGCCTATCAAAAATCAGTAGTGTTATTAGCAAACCTATTAGATGTGATGACCTCACTCTCTCTATGTCTCGGGTGTCCCTTGCTCGAGTTATGATCAAAGTAAATCTGTCTGCAGACTTCCTCGTTTTATCAGGCTCTCCATGCCAGATGGAACTATTATTAAGCGAAGGGTCATTTATGAATACAAGCCTCGATACTGCTCTATTTGTTGTATACCTGGTCATACCATCAATGTATGTCAGAAGCTTAACTTAGGTGCTGAGGATACTTTTGCTTATGGGATGATAACGCGAGTATCTGACCCTTGTTCTTCTGCTGAGGCTATTGGTCAGGCCATAGGGGATTGTTGCTTAAATTTTATAAGGGCGGTATCTGGGAGTCGAGAAGCTATTCAGGGGGGAAAGCCCAAGCTATCTCCCCGGCATGATGTATCACCTCAGCATGACTACAATGCTATTGGTTCTTTTGAACCAGCTGCTGTAGTGCACACTATCCTCAATAGGGAGGTTTTTGAGAAATGTGACACTACTTGTAAAGAGCTTCCTCCTCAGTTTGCAACACACCATGCTTTGGGTGGTAATGTTATCACATTCTTTGATGATTCTTCTGGGTCTGACATAACAGGAAATGGCAAACCTGAGATTTCTCATATTGCTAAGTGCATTTATATAACGCAAAGCAAAGGCTTGCCTCCTGTTATTGGTCATGGTATCTCATCGGGTAAGAGTCGAAGGAAATCTCGCTTGAAAGCAGTTATTGCTGGTACTGCCTATAGTTAATTTGTGTTCTGTTCCTATGTAGTGGTTCTGTGTTGATGAACTTGGATGTCTGGCTTGCATTATCTACTGATTAATTGTTCTGGTTTTAGAGCTTCTGTGGGTTTTGATGGTGTGTTAGTTGTGTTCTTCTTTAGTCTGCCTGGTGGTTGTTGGAGCTTTTTGGGATGTTTTCTTGGTGGTTCTAGTTGCAGACTATGCTCTGCTATGGTTTAGGTTGTTTATGATGTGCCTTTTGTCACTAGGGAGTTTGTTCCCTGTTTTGTATATGCCTTCTCTACCTACAGGTTGCTGTCTTGGTTTGTTGCTGGTATGATACTGGCTGTTCTTGGGTTTTGCTGCTCTGTATTTTGGTTTCTGTTCTGCTTTGGCGGTGGGACCTGTTCCCCTAGCTTTTTGGGAGCCTGTTCCCTTTTTGTTCTTGTTTTCTGTTACTGGTTGTGTTCTGCTTTGTTGATCCCTGCCTGTTAGCTAGGTTTGGGGTCTGTTTCTGAGAGTTTGTTCCCTGTTATTGTATATGCCTGTACAGTGGACTTGCTAGTATCCAGCAATGTTTTATTTTTTATCTATATAATTCTTACATTTGATAAAAAAAAAAAAAGAAGAAATAGCTCTCAGTAGTCAAAGTGAAGAGAGAAACAGTCTCGGCTGTAGTGAGAGAACCCGCCTGTGCGTTGCTCCGCGTCCTGTTCTTCTCTCATTGTGCACCGTTCTTCTTCTTCACTTACTCTCCTAACGAACTCTTCTCCGCTCTCTATGGCAAAATCAAAGAATAAATCCTCGATTCTTTGGTCTGTTTAGGGGGATTTTCGACTCCAGGCCTCGCGATAAGCTTCGACTTCGCGTTTACCTAGGGCATAATCTTGCAGTCAATCTTCGGTCGAATCTGACCCTGTTTCCTCATCTCAAGCTTCTCCGCCTAAGACCAGGGTGGTCTTTGCTGATTTTGCTACTCCATCTTGTGGAGCTAGGGTTTCTTCTAAAAGCAGGAATAAAGCCATGCAAAAGAATCGTTCTTCTGCACCATCACCCTCATTCCCTGCTCCTATTGACAACAAAGCTGATTCCTCTGGTGGCTATAGATCTGGAACTTTGTGAGTACTAAGTGGGTTGGGTCTAGGCTTTCTAATTCTTATCTAGGCTACACTGACCCCAACCCTGTATGAGTCCTGGCTCACCTCTTCGGCCAACCTCTAGGAAGGGAGGTCATACTCCTCAACCTTCGAGATTCTTTCAAACCCCCGCTGGTATCTCCTCTGCCACCTCTCTGGAACATCCTACTCCTCTGCCTGTTAGACCACAGATGGACGTCAAGGAAACTCAACCAGGTACTTCTTAGTCTCTTAGTCTCGTTCACTTCCCTAATTTTGCATTTTCTGCTTCCTGTCATTTTAAGAAAATAGTTGGTGATAACCCTGTTGATTTATGGCAATTCTATTTAATTAGGTTTGTTGCCGGAAAGTTCCCTGGCTATGCTTCCAAACTTACCTCTTCGGTGCTGGACTCCCCTATGCTTATCTAAACTTGCTAGTGTAATTGGGAAGCCTATACACTGTGATGGCTTTATTACCAACATGACAAGGCTCTCCTATGCTCGGGTTCTAATTGAGGTTGATTTGCTGGGGGATTTGCCCAGTTTTGTAAATGTTGTTCTCCCCAATGGCTCACCCCTTTCTCAACAGGTTATGCATGAGTCACTCCCTCGTTTCTGAAACAATGTTAGGTCCTGGGGCATACTGTTTCTACATGCAACAAAGGCTCTAATTCAAAACGCAAGAAAAGGCCCCAAGACATTCATGATGGTTTTGGCAATCCATCTGCAGAAATTGTGGCAGTTGAGAAACAATCGTATAGTCAGGGTCCTCTGGTTGATACTCTGGTTAATCCTATGTCTATTGAAGCTGCCACCTCTGAAATCAGGAGGCACTCATCCCCTAGGCGTAAAAGGACTAAACTTGCTGAATCATCCACCTTTAATCAGGCCTCAGGATCTATCCACTATACTGAAGACTGTGAGAATATGTCTGCCTTACCGGTTAAAAAACAATACTTAACCCGAAGCAAAGCTAGCAAAACTGCTGCCCACCCCTGTTCTGGAAAACAGGGGACATTCAAGGGGCATGTTCCTGTTTATAGTAGCTTTGACGATTCGGCACCAACATCTTTGATGTGACTTGCTACATTGCTGTGTTTGCGTAGTAGTTGTCTGCTGCTTCTATCAGCTGGTTCTCTTATATTTTGTGTTGTAATCCTGCTGGTTGGCTTGTTACTTGTTCTTCTCTACTCCTGCTTGTCAGGTTGTTTGGGCTTATATTTGTCTCTTGTGCAGCTTAGTTTCTGAGTGGTTATTTGGCGTTCCTAATGGTTGTAGGGTGTTGACTTGTCTTACAGCTGGGTTCTTGCTGTGTTTTTCTCTTTGTTTTTGCTGGTTTTGTGCTATGCTAGTTGCTGGCCGACTTGTTCCTGTAGGAGTTGTTGGCTGTGGTTTTCTTTGGGTTTGCTGCTTTTGATATATGCTGGTTGCTGGCAGGGTTTGTTGGTTAATTCTGCTGGTGTTGTCGTGCTGCTGGTTTGCTCCTGCCTTTCCTTAGCTTTGTTTCCTGTGTTCTGTTTTGGCTTTGTGGGAGTCTGTTCCCCTAACCTCTTTTGTTTTAGGAAGCCTGTTCCCTTTTTTCATTCATATCTGTACTTAAACTTTAGTTTGCTCTGCTGGTGCTCTAGTCAGAGCCTCTGTTGGTGTTTGGCCTTGTGTTGGCATTTTGGGTTCTCCTCCAGTATATGATTCTGGATGCAGGTTGCTTTCTGTTATGCTAGTTCCTGCCTGATGGTTTGGTTTGCTAGCCAGTTTAGGGGTTTATTTCAGGGAGCCTGTTCCTTTTTTTTCAAGGGAGTCTATTCCCTTTCTATGCTCTGTATATGCCTGTACAGTTGACTTGCTGGTTTCCAGCTATGTTTTATTTTGATCTATAAATTTCTTACATTTGATAAAAAAAAATAAATAGCTCTTAGTAGTAAGAGAGAGAAGCTCCTATTTGTAGTGAGAGAAACCCGCTGGCTTATTGGACGCGTTCTTCACCTCTCACTGTGCAACGATTTCTTCTTCTCTTGCTCTCTACACTCTACTAGACATTACTTCTAATTCTTTGTCTTATTTATACATGGTAAAATCAAAGAAAAAGTCCTTGGTTCTATGATTTGCCAAGCAAGACTATGGGTTTCACATCTCGCGTCCCTCATTTTCGCACGCACAATGGACCCTGAGCCGTAGCATTTCCCCTGGTATGTCGCACTCCTCCAACCCTTCTCGAGCCTCCACCCCTCCACGAACAATCGTAGCTTTCGCTGATGTTGTCAATTTCAATCGTGGTGCTAGGGTTCGAGTGAAGAATCGAAATAGAGGCATGTAGAGCACACCCCCTTACTGTTCCTCCACTGTATTCTTCTGGTTTTTATGGCACAAATGTTGAACCCTCTGTCACCACCAAGCCTCGTCATGTTCTCTCTGTTGAGTCTGGTTCTCTTAATTTTTGCCTTGGTGTTGGAAACCCTAGCCCCGGGCCGAAGGTGAGGGACGTCGCTCCACTGCCACCCCTGGAGAAAGGCAAAGCTCCCTCAGGAAGCCACGCCTTACTCCTTTGACCACCTCACAGGTACTACTTTTCCTTCATCTTCCTCATTAGTGCACTTTTCTTATTATACTGCTTTGAAATCTTGCCATTTGCTGGAGATTGATTTGGGTATGTATAAGGACCTATGGAGGTTTAGTTTAATTGGGTACATTGCTGGCAAATTTCTAGGATAGACATCACTATAAAAATTTATTAATAGTTCTTGGAAATGTAATGCCAAGTTCTCAATGCATGAATCTGGATGGTTAATTTTCATATTTTAATCTGAAATTGACATGATTGAAGTGCTTAGTGAAGGCCCCTATTATGTCTTTGGTCGGCCCTTGATTCTGAGAATTATGCCTGAGTTCTTTGATTTTACAACTTCTGATATGGTAAGGATGCCAGTCTGGGTTGGGTTTCCTAATCTGCCTCTTCAGTGTTGGTCACCAATTTGTCTTTTTAAGATTGCAAGTGTACCGGGGAAGCCTGTTCATGCCGATGCCCCAACTGCTTCCATGACACGGCTCTCTTATGCCAGAGTGCTTGTTGAGATTGACTTGCTATCTAACATGCCAACCTCTATCAATCTCATCTTGCCCAATGTTATGCCCATGTCCCAGCAGGTGATATATAAATCATTACCATGGTTTTGTAAGCAATCCAGGTCCCTGAGACATACGATTTCTACTTGCACAAAAAATTCCAGCCACAAACATAAAAAGCACTCCAAGACAGTTCCCCCTTCCTCTGAATGTTCTAGCCCTTCTGCTAAAAGTGCAGCTGTTGAGAAGCAGTCTAGCAAGGAAGAGCCTCAAGGTGAGCCAGGGATTGATCCCATATCTACTGAGGTAGCAGTGGTTATGGAAGAGAAAACAGTTGGTTCTGGGCACAAGAGGCCTAAACTAGTTTCATCAAGGTTTAATCCTCCTGGTACCAAACCTTCTGCTCCTCCAAAGGTTGTGCAAGTTTCTGAAGGCCACACTGATGTCACAGCTGAACCGCCTTCTAGAAGGTAATATTTGACACGAAGTAGAGCTGCTGCCTCTACCCTGCGCATTCAGAGAAGCTAGTTGGAATAGGTTGTTACCCCATCAAGAGCTCCTCTACGGCTGATTCAAGGACTCAGGGCAACACAGCTTCTGCTCCCTCACCCTCTCTATGATTTTCTCAGCTTTTTTGGAAAGGGAATTTGTTCTACGTGTTATTTCTTTATTTCTCTTGTGATTATTTAGCTTGGGATTGCTTTACCTTTTGTTGGTTCTGCTGCTTTGTTGTTGCTTTTGTAGGCCTGTGTCGCAGCGTTATGCCTGTGGCCTATCATGCCTGGGTATTGTGGTGGGTTACAATGTTGCCTATCTGTTCTGTCAGCTATTGTTCTGTTGGTTACCTTTGCAGGCTTGTTTCCTTTGTTGCAGGGTTGCTGGTATTAGCTTCTGCCTGTGGCTTTTGTTTTTACCGGTGCTATGCTTGCTGCTTCCTGTTTAGGCGTTGGATTCTCTGATGCCACTAGTTTATTATGCTTGGGTGCTGCTTAATGTAGTGTTTGGATCGTTGGTGTCTCTGCAGCCTCCGTAGTTGCTTTTACAGTTCCTGCTGGGTTCTGTTTGGATTGTAGTTGATCGCATTTTTGGATGTTAGAGCTTTATGTTCATTTGTTATTTGTCTGGCCGGTTCACCGGAGTTGTTTTTTGTTCAGGGAGCATGTTCCCTTCTTTGTCCAAGGGAGCTTGTTCCCTTGGCTTTGTTATGTTACTTTGGTTGGTTGCTTGTTCTCGGGAGCCTGTTCCCTTGAACAAGCTTGTTTATACATGCCTCTATATTTTGACCTGTTGTTTTCTAGTTGTGTTTCACTTTTGATCTATATAATTCTTATATTTGATAAAAAAAAAAAAGGAAAGAGCTCTCAATAAAAGAGCTCTCAGTCGTCGGTCTAGTGAGCGAATCTAGAAAGAGATGCTCTCCTTCCCCTACAAGTTGTTCCCTCAAGTTTTCATAGCCGACTACTGCATCTGACCTTTCCCATGCCTTCCTCCCACCCTATTTCCTTTTCTTCCCGCCCGTTTCCAAATGGCTAAAAACAAACGGAAACTTGTAGCTACTGTTCAACGTACACAGGGTCCATTGTATGCTCTTGTTCCATCTCACACAAATCAAGGTGGTTCCCATTTACCAAACCCATATCTATCCCTCTATGTTGTCATCCTAACTAGTAGTGCAGGTCCTAGCACCGTCAAAGAGGAGGATGGGTCACTAGTGGCTAACGGATCTACATCTCTGGATGGGTTTTTTGTTGACGGTTGTTCTGATGAAGAAGAGCAGTTAGATTTCACCTTCTCTGAGGAAGAATATGAGAAGTGTTAATCATCTTCTCCGGCTCTTACCACACCTGTGATACCTACAAGTCCTAAAGGTGCTAGCTTGGACCCGTCAAAAACTGAAAAAGCAGGTAAATCTCATTCTACTCCCCTAGCTAGTGGTAGATGGAGAGATCTATTCTCTTCTAACCGTAACATCTCAACATGCTCAAAACTCATACATTTTTCAACCTATAATGCTATTCAGTCATGTTCCCTTTTGGCTGAAGATTTAGACCATACTAGTAATGATTGGAAATTATGTGTTGTGGGTTATGTGTCTGGGAAATTTCCTGGTTATAGGGCCTTGAATAACATCATTAGGAACACCTAGATATGTGAAGCCACTCTTACCATTCATGAATCGGGCTGGTTGGTGTATAAATTTCAAAATAAAGAAGACAAGCTCTCTGTTTTGTGTGGAGACCCTTATCTAGTATATGTTCGGCCTCTTATTTTACGTCCCATGACTGAATACTTTGATTACTCCTACTCTGAAATGACACAAGTTCTTGTTTGGGTAAAGTTCCCAAATTAGCCTTTGAAATGCTGGACACCGAGATGTTTATCTAAGTTTGTAAGTGTCCTTGGTAAGCCAATACAGTTTGATAAACTAACCTCCACCAATGAGAGATTGTTCTATGCTCGAGCTCTTGTGAAAGTGGATCTTCTTGCAGATCTTCGATCCTCCATTAATGTTGTTCTGCTCAATGGGAATCCTATCTTCCAAAGGGTTATCTATGAGACTCTGCTGAAATTCTGCAAACACTGCAGAGTGCTTAGTCATTCCACTGGAACATGTTCTAAAGGCCAGGTAGATACTAGACCAGTAGAGAAGACAGGTTCAGCAAATATTGCTACCATGAATAATGCCAAAGACAATGTCTTTACTAGAGTCAGTCCCCCTGTTGATGCTCCCACAATCCCTATAGTGCCTAGTGTTGCTTAGGATGAGCAGCAATGTAACCAAGCTACAACTACTAGTTCAGAAGGGTGGGAAACTGTAAGGAAGAGGACAAATAGCAATGGCAACAGACAGCACTCCCCTTCATCAAAGACCTTCCTGTTGAAAGTAGTCAGCCTCCACAACAGTCTGTCTCTGCTAAGGGGAAAGCACCTGCAGTCACAGTTGACACAAACAGCAGCAAGACTCTCCAAAGACTTGCATCGGGTATGCTCACCAGGAGCTCAATTCAAAGGAATTCCAATAAATCATCCGACAGTGGTGGGGTACCCCTCACCCTTCCCCATCAATGTTAGTCTACTACTAGAATATGAGAGGGCTTAATAGTCCTCTCAAACAGCATGAGGTTGCTGGCCTCATGAAGGGTAAGAAAATTGATATTTGTGGTCTCTTGGAGACTAAGTTGACGTTATCAAAAGTTGCATAAATGCGTAAATTTGAGGAATCCCGTCATAGTGAAAGTTGAGATGCTTCACTTCTCTGTTCAGGGGGTTCATGTACAAATCACAAGTTTGGAGCGCCAATATAGTTTTACAGCCACCTTTATATATGGTTTCAACACTATTATTACCAGAAACGTTTTGTGGGATGATTTAAGGAGATGAAGCACTGACTTGCCATGGATTCTCCATGGTGATTTTAATTCCATTCTTTCACAAGATGACAAGCATAATGGTGATCCAGTTTCTAATTATGAAGTATTAGATTTTAAGAAGTGTTGTGCAGACCTTGGGTAGCTGACTTGAACTCTACGAGTTGTCAATTCACATGGACAAATGGCATTGTGTGGACAAAAATTGATAGGGTTATGGTAAACACTCATTGGTTCACCTTGCAACAGCAGGCCCACGTTCACTTTGGTACTCCAAGAGCTTTCTTGGATCATTTTCCAACCTCTGTTCAGTTAGGACCCCGAGAGCTTCATGGGAAACAAAATTTTAAATTCTTCAATATGTGGGCTGCTCATCCCCAGTTTTTGGATGTCATCACACGTCATTGGACCATAGATATCTATGGGTCTCATATATATATTCTCTGCAAAAAACTAAAGCTTCTAAAGAGGGCTCTAAAGGAATTAAACAATCTTCATTTCAGCCATATCTCAGAAAGGGTTGCTAGAGCAGAAACGAAATTGGACAATATCCAGCTCCTCTTGCAGAATAACAGGGACAATGGACACCTTTTAATGCTTGATAAACAGTAGAGACTAAATCTTGTCAACTTAAAATCAGTTGAGAAAATGTTTTTTGGTCAGAAGTTGAAATGTGCTTTTTTCAAAGAAAGTGACAGGAAACCAGGTTTTTTCACTCCTTGATGAGCCAGAAGCATAGAAGAAATCAAATCCCTGCTATTCTTCATGGTGATGGTCTGCTCACCACGTCAATTGAAGAAGTTGGAAGAGAATTTGTATCTTTCTATAAAGAGTTGTTGGGGACCCCCAAACCTACTCTCACACCAAGTGCTGAGGTGGTTCATTGCGGTCCTTGCATTACTACTGATTCTCATGGTTTTCTGCTTGCTCCTGTAACTGCAGATGATATTAAGCAAGCTCTTTTCAGTATGGGAGATGACAAAGCTTCAGGTTCGGATGGGTATACTTATGCTTTCTTCAAAAAATCTTAGAGTATTGTTGGTGGAAAATTTTGTTCAGCCATTCAAGATTTTTTTTTTCTTCATGAGAGATTCTCAAGCAAATCAACCACTACCACTATCATTGCCCTTGTTCCAAAATTAGCAAATGCAAATTCGGCAGCAGACTACAAACCCATTTCTTGTTGTAACGTCACCTACAAAGTGATTTCCAAGATTCTTATAGGGTGGTTGGCTCATGTTCTTAATGATATTATTAGCCCTTCTCGGAATGCTTTTCTTGAAGGGCGTTACATGACAGATAATATAAATCTTATGCAAGAGCTTCTTAGGCAGTATGGGCGAAAGCGTGTCTCCCCTAGATGCATCATCAAGATAGACTTTAGAAAGGCATTTGATTATGTCCAATGGCCCTTCCTTCATGATCTTTTTCAGCTCTTGGGTTTCCCTGCCAGGTTTTTCCATCATATTATGAAGTGTGTTGAGACCACCTCATTTCCAGTCTGTATAAATGGCAATCTTTTTAGCTGCTTCAAAGGAAAGTGTGGTGTTCAGCAAGGAGATTCGTCATCGTCTTATCTCTTCATTATTTATATGAAGTACTTCACTAGGTTGTTGAAGATAAATGCGTAAAATCCTGGCTTCCACTTTCACCCTAAATACTATGCTCTGGGAATCACCCACCTCAGCTTTGCTGATGACATTCTTCTGCTCTGCCGTTGTGACATGCCTTCAGTTAGTATTATTCTTCATTAGTTAACTGTTTTTGGGGAGACATCTGGTCTTGCAATTAACACAGCCAAATCTTAAATATTTTTTGCAGGAGTTTCGGGGGAAGTGAAGCAGGACATTCTTCATTCCTCAAGGTTTACTGAAGGGAGTTTTCCTTTTAAGTACCTAGGTGTCCCTCTCAGTCCGTACAGGCTGCTAGCTAGCCAATTCTCTCATCTTATTCACAAGTTAGAATCATCTATTCAGAGTTGGATGGGTAAGCATCTCTCCTATGCTGGTTGGCTTGAACTAATTAAAACAGTTTTGCAGGGTATGGTGCAGTTTTGGATAAGTATTTTTCTAATTCTAGGCGTGGTTATTAACAAGATTACTAGTTTGTTTCATAATTTCCTATGGACTAGGGATGTGCTAAGAAGTAAATCTGCTCAAGTTGCTTGGAAGCATGTGTGTTTACCAAAAACCGAAGGTGGCCTGGCGATCCTTGACATCAAAGCCAGGAATGATAGTTTTTTTTACCAAGCAGCTCTAGAACATTCATTTGAAATCGAACTCGCTTTGGATTCGATGGATAGATCATTACTACATTCCTCATACCTTTATTTGGTCCTCTGATGCCAAGAAGACAACTTCTCCACTTTGGAAGTCAATCTTCTCTCTCCATAACAAAATGATTGAGCAATGTGGAGGGATTCCTGCAGTGCAACAAATGCTCTCAAGCCGACACTCTGGTCCAGGGTCTTTTACAACCACTGCATATGATTTCTTTACATACAAAGTTGATCCTGTCCAGTGGGCTAGTGTGGTTTGGGAACAATGGTCTCTTTTAAGGCACAATTTCTCCCTATGGCTGGCGATGTTAGGCAAGCTGAGAACAAGGGACAAACTCCAGTTTATCTCCTCTGATCCTCTATGCCATCTATGTCAGAATTCTAGTGAATCCCATGCGCATCTTTTCTTCAGTTGTGCATGGTCGTCTTTTTTTTATGGTAAAACTAGATACTGGCTCAAGATTCATAGTAGTATGCCTACTTTAAACAGAGCCATTCGGGTTCTTCACAACAACAAAAAAGGGTTGCAGCCGAGAATGAGAAGAGTCTCTCTTACTATTCCAGTGTATCTTATTTGGGAAGGAAGAAAGAAACAGGCGAATATTTAATAACACTACTAAATTAGTTGAGGCTATCTTCAGGAAATTCTAGATCTTGTTTTACTTAATCCTGTATTTCCATGAAAAGAATCTCCTTGCCTATAATGTTGCTAGCTGAATCGGGCTTTTTTGTATTTTGTTTTGTCTTGGACGTGCATGGTTTCTACCTCTTTGCATGGATGAGCTGAAGGGTGGTTACTTTTTTTGGCTGGTAGTGTGTTAATTTTTCTTGGCCGTTCCTTGGCAATTGTCTCTTATTTAATAGGTGGTTGTAGTAGTGCTTTCTAGCTTTATATCTAATTGTTTCCTAGGAAGCTTGTTCCCTTTACAGTTTTTATTTGTATATATTTTCTCTGTAATTGTTGTTTTTACAACATAGTTACTTTTGATCTATAATACATTCTTGCATTTGATTAAAAAAAAAAGAAAAAGAAAGAGCTCTCAGTCGAGAGAGATGCTCTCCTTCTCCAAAAAGCTTGTTCCCTCAAGTTTCATGGTCGACTATTGCATCTGACCTTTTTCATGACTTGCCTTCTCCCCCCTGTTTCCTTTTCCTTTCCCGCCCATTTTTCAAATGGCTAGAAACAAATGTAAGCCTACAACTACTGTTCAACATACACAAGGTCTCTTGCATGCTCCTGTTATATCTTACAGTAATCAAGGTGGTTCGCTGATTTTAGGCCTAAAAGCTTCTCTTGGTACTCTATCTGGTCCCATTTCCCAAAAACCAAACCTAGATCTAGTCCCTCCTGCCATCATGTCCTCTAGCGGTGCAGGTCCAAACATTTCCAAAGAGGTGGAAGAGTCACCAGCGGCTTATGGACATCCGTCCCTAGAAGGGTTTCTTGTTGAGGACTGTTTCGATGAGGAGGATCTTGATGAGGAGCAATTATATTTCACTTTCTCGGAGGATGAATACGAGAAGTCTCCGATCTCTTCGCTGTCTCTAGCCATACTCAAGCCACCTGTAAGCCTTGTTGATGTCAGTCTAGACCCACTAAAAACTAATAAAGCGGGTAAATTGCATTCTACTCCTCCAGCTAGTGGTAGATAAAGGGATCTATTCTCTTCTAACTGTAACACTCCCATCTGCTCTAAGCTCATGCATTTGTCAAACTATAATGTTGTTAAGTCATGTCCTCTTTTGGCTGAAGATTTAGACCATGCTAGTGATGATTGGAAATTATGTATTGTGGGTTATTTGTCTGGGAAATTCCTTGGTTATTGGGCAATAAATAACATTATTGGGAACACCTGGAAATATGAAGCCATTCTCACCATACATGAATCTGGCTGGTTGGTTTACAAATTTTAAAATGAAGAAGACAAACTCTATGTTTTGTGTGGAGGTCCTTAATTAGTATATGGTCGTCCTCTCATCTTGCGTCCCGTGATTGAATACTTTGATTTCTCCTGTTCTGAAATGACACAAGTTCCTGTTTGGGTGAAGTTCTTAAATTTGCCTTTGAAATGCTGGACACCGAGATGTTTATCTAAACTTGCAAGCGTCCTTAGTAAGCCAATACAGAGTGATAAACTGACTTCCAACAAGGAAAGATTGTCCTATGCTCGAGTTCTTGTGGAATGGATTTGCTTGAAGATCTCCATTCTTCCATAGATGTTGTTCTGCCCAATGGAAATCCTCTCTGGCAAAAAGGTTATCTATGAGACTCTACTGAAATTCTGTAAACACTGCAGAGTGCTTGGGCATTCAACTGGAGCATGCTCTAAAAGTCAGGTTGGTACCAGACGGGTAGAGAAGAAATGTTTAAAAAATAAAGTTTGGTTCTTTTTCCTTTTTTTCATCTAAATGATTTTTTACTTCAATTGCCACTTGTTTTGAAATCCTTTTCATTGTTTTAATCATAGTGTGATTAAAGTCATAAATTACTTCATCATTTCCTTTCTTTATTTTAGCATCCAATTTTAAATTAACATCTTTTATTGCTATTGTAATTCATTTATAGGATTCCTTACTAAAGTTGTGCAATTTTTCTACTTCATGCTTTAAGCTTCTCTCACCATTATGTCTCTATCTAACATTGGACTCTAGAGTAGCATGAGTTGATCTCTCATTCATTGTCATAATCTCACTATAATGATCTTCAATCATTTTAATCTGTAGTATATTTTTTCCTTTTTTTTGTTCCAGAAAGAAGCCTATATCTCTCGTCAAGTATCTTGTTAGCTTATTCCACCTTTCATTCAAAGTGTATATATCTCTTTTCTACACTCACGAACTTGAGCTCTTCCTTTTCTTTTTATATTCCTACTCTTTGTGGAATTGACTCTCTATTCCTTTCTTTAACAGGAATTTCTAGCAATTCCTCCTTTTCTTCTAAGTTTTCTGGTAGTTTTGATCTTATTGGTGTCATAGTTTTAAAGAAACAAATATATAATATATGCATTATCTGACCCGACTCAACCTATTAAAGTTAGACAATGTAAATATTACAAATGACAATAAGTCAAAAACCTAAGACATAGATATCATGGGTTGAGTGGGGGGTTATGATTTTTGAAACCTGGTCAACTCGACCTACTCGTATACCCTATACAGCCCATAACATTATAACCCTATACTATAAAAATTTCTTGATATAAATAGTATCTTTCTTTCTCTTTGTTTATTTTTTTCTCTCTCTCTCTCTCCCAACCTCTCATTCTTTCATCTCTCCATCTTGTTGACAACGACAACCTCTTCTAACTACCGTTTTAACAAACTAAAACCATCGATCCCTTTCTCTCATCCTTATAACCAAAAGCCCCAGCTTGATTTTGACAAACCTCCACCATACTCTTGTCAATCGAAATGTCAAATAAAAATCATAACACTAAGTGTAAAGTCTAAAATCTAAATTGATCCAGTCTTTGCAAGAGACAGGAGTAGTTGACAACGGACTTTAACTCTTCTAGGTTGATTTGTGTTATTTTTTTTATATTCTTTCTTTGTGATATTTGGTTCTCCAAAATCTATGTTGCAGAACAATCTTTGTAATTGTAGTTACGATTTTGCAGTTTTTATTCTCTCTATACAATAATCTGTTAATAATTTTGAATGAATTGCATATGTGCGGTGTCGGTAGAAGTTTTTTCCTTGTAATAAATAGGTTATTGAAGACATTATTTGCCTATATTTTGTGAGCCATGACAATATCCTACCAATTAAGCAATTGCAGTTTTCTTGTTTTAGGAATTGCAAAATGATAGTGTAATTAATTGCTAGTAATTCTGGACAAAGAAATTATAATAACTTCACTTAAAATGCATGAATGCAGGTGTCACAACATGTTATCTACCTAATAAATTATATTCAAAAATTATTTATTGAATTTTTGTATTAAAATTAATATGGAATTATACTAGGTTAAAAATCCAATAGGGAATTAATTTTAGTAGGTGATTGGAATATAAACATAGTTGGGGTACTAGCATATTCTTTGTCCAAGATCTTGTTGTTTGTAGCACTCTTTTATTTTACTTTACAATAGTATATTTTAAAATTAGTAATATAAGCTTAATATGTGGATATATCAGTAATATTAATAAAAAAAAATCCAGTTCAAACCAGTATGTCCAACCTGTGTAGGTCTAAAAGAATTGAAGGGTTGAATTTATAATTTATAAAATATTAAAAGTTATATCAGATACAATTATTGAGCACTATATTCATGATTACACGACTCCACAATAATTAGGAAAAAATGAAAATAAAGTTTTCTCGGCACGCAAGTGAAACACGTGTATGGTTGAGATCCAGACAGGTCTGCAAGACTATTCAAAGGAATGCAACTCAAGGAGTGGTTGAGAATGCAAAGACAAAAAAGGTCTCTTCGAGAGAAAGAAAAGTTCCGTAAAGCTCTACAATATCTCTATCATTCCGTACAGAAAAGCCAGCTTCTCTTTCTATAATATCTCAATCCTTCAAAATAACTCAACGTGTGTGTCTATATATATATATATATATATATATATATATATATATATATATATATATAGAGAGAGAGAGAGAGAGAGAGATTTTAGACTGAGTTTAAAATTTAGGTTATGACTCGTATCAATTTTTTTTAAAAAAATAAAAATAATGTAGTTTTGGTTTAAAAAAGGTTAACGAGTTGTATTCTAATTTTTGACCGGATTTTACCTGGTCAGTTGAGTCACACCAGGTTTTTTTTCATGTTTTTTTTAACTCGACTCGGTTCCAGTTCCAGGTCGGCCGGGTTGAGTTTTAAAACTAATATATATATAATCTGTAACCCAAGGATTACTCTCAAAAAAATATTTTATTTTTGAGTTAGAAATCTTCAAATTAGCATCTAACCAAACACAATAATTTATTGAATTTCTATAAACATACGATGTAAATCTGAGATATATGTCATTAAAATATTCTTTTATTATTGTTGAATTAAAAAACAAGAAAAAAAGAAGATTGGTAAAATAATGAAAGGGCACTATTCTTTTGTACCGTTAGTAGCTGAGATTACAAAGCCCTCATTAATTGGACCTGAGTCGCAGGGCCCAACGAGCCCAACACTTAAAACGCTGCTGGGACTCTTCTGAAGCGATGGAAGTTGTTTCTGTGATTGATGCACGAGATAGTAAGAGGAAATGCACCGGTGACTTGAATTTTGAAACGGTGGAGGTGGCCACCGTAAAGGGATCTCGTCACCGGCGAATCTTGAACTGAATTTTAAGAGAGACAATAACTTAGCTAAAAACATGATATTTTAGTTTATGTCAGCACTTAATTATGTTCATGTCAATTTCAGACAATAATTTGATTCTAAACATGATATTTTAGTTTAACGTTGATGGCCCAATACAGTGAGCACATTGTACAATTTTTATTTTTAAATATTTTTTACTATTTTCAAAAATGTTAATTTTCTTGCTGGAAGAGTAATATGTATGCAGGGAGAGAGACTTTTTAATTAGTTTTGAATATGAAATAAAATTTCGAAATCTAGATCCAATTGCAATAAACTCTTAGATGCGGGGACTAAACTGAATTATTTAACAAGGGACTTAAATGGAGGGAAAACCTATCAATAAACCCTTATATATTACATTATTTCCCAATCTTACCATTCTATAAGAAAAAATATTAATTGTAGCCTTTATTTTGTTCATATTTTCTAATATAACTCCTCCCTGTCAATTATTTTCGTTAAGATTATGGTTAGTTGCAAAATACCTGGGTAATTTTAATATAAATTAACAAAAATACGGCTTAAATTATAATGTTTTGCTTACTCCTTTTCTTATCATAAAACTTTCAATTTTCTTTTTTAGTCCTCAATTATCTCAGATGGTTGGACATTTTGCAAGGAGGTAATTGCAAAGCTTTGAAAACCCCATGCTAATTATTGGTAATTTTTTCTTCTTCAAAAAACTAATAATTCCTCGATATCCCAAAGGTCTTAACTTCACTTCTGAAGTTCTAAAAATAACCTATGTAAGATAAAAAGAAGAAGAAGAAGAGACATATATTACACCAAACAAACAGAAATATCCTTATAGAAGTAATTCAGATCTAGCCCCCCACCGACCGCCCTCTCTCTCTCTCTCTCTCTCTCTCTCTCTCTCTCTCTCTCTCTCTCTCTCTCTCTCTCTCTAATTTGTTGATTTGTTTTTTATTGTTGGTTTTTGTTTTCTTTTCTAATGACATGTCATTCGCTGAGCAATTTTTCAATTATTTTTTGTGATTAAAAAATCGAGAGGTTTGAGTTTTTGAATTTTAAAAATTTATTTTCAACTTGTTTTCATATTAAAATACTTTAAAAATACAATAAAAATCTTAATAAATTAACTTGTTTCAATCTTAAAATGCTCTTAAATCATTTAAAAAACATAAATGATGAATTAAAAAAATTAATGGACTCTAATATACCTTTTATAGCATAGTTAGAGGGAAATACTATATTTATTAAACTGTCATCATAAATACAAATCTATTGATACCAAAATTGGAAAATATCATATTTATTAAACTATCATCATAAATACTAAGCTATTGATATCAAAATTAGTTTTTTTAATTGTTAGAATATAGTCATTCGAGCTTAATTTCTTCTATTTTTTTCATTGATTTTCTCTCTCTTCTCTTAATATTCATGAACTAAAATATAAAAAAATGAGATTGCAGTAAAATTATAAAATGCAAAAAAAAATATATGAACTAAAATCTCAGGGATCAAATTGAAGTTTCCAACATTAAAATGAAAATAAGATCTGTTTTATTTTTTTATTTAATTTGGTCCTTGTTCTTTTAATTTTTCTATCTACAACTTAAAATTCTATTTCTCAAAATTAATTTTTAATGTATTGCCAAAACATTCTTTGATATTTTGTATGTGCGAGTATGGAAAGTAAAAAAAAATCTAAATATAAAAGTATGCTAAAATAATATAGAAGGATGAGATTGAAAAAAAAAAATTTTAGGGACTTAAAAAAAGAAGAAGGAACGCTTATATGCACAATATAATTAAAAATGGATATGGATATGGGTGAACAATGCAATAACTCGTTTCTTCCACTCGGATCTTTTAGTTTTTTTTAATTTAAAAAAAAAACAGTAAAAGAATAAAAGAAAATGACATTGATATCGGTCTTGTACATACAGGTATAATTCACCTGGGATTGTTCCTCCAATTGATTAATTCTGACTAAAAAATCAAAACACCTCATGAGGTTTCAAAAGGTGCCGAGGATTCATTCTTATTAAAATATTTAGGACTGCAACGGATAATCTTCAAAAAATAATAATATATGCTAAAAAAAAAAACAATTGCATTGAAAAAGAAGAAGTGGGATTCAAGATTTTTTTTTTCTTAAAAAAAAAAGCAAGTAAAAAACGGGAAATCAAAGTTCTAGGAGGAAATGGGAATTCTACGTGAAAATAAAATAAAAAAAATAAAAAAGTAATTAAGAAAAACTAAACGTGAAATATTAAAGAATACCAGTCTCTCCAAGCCATATTGATCAAAATATAGAACAATAACTCATGGAAACCTGTTCTAAATACGATCAAACATGAACAAATGTAGAAAGGTTAATCGTTTCTTACTAAAACCAGACAATCCCTAGTCTTGCAATATGGCTTTTCTGCTGGTTTTATTGCAATCTTGTGGGCCAAGTAA